>JAABUU010000938.1_pt1 | contig 56540 bp, 68 predicted proteins | sample 5559301 | NCBI WGS metagenome assembly JAABUU01 (sample SAMN10711884, study PRJNA513360) | rock metagenome | isolation source: Antarctica rocks | place: Antarctica: Victoria Land, Richard Nunatak white
TCAAGAAACACCTCTGTGGTGGTGGCGCACTCTTCCGATGCCTCAAAAGACCAGGAGGTGGCAAAATGTGCTCTTTTCCACAGGCCTGTCGCGTTCAACTGTGGTTCTCAATAACCCCCCTCTGTTATGCGCGCCGGAAGGCAAGCTTCGCAAACATAATTGAACAACCCCAGCGGCGGATGCCACAGGGTCGTTGGCGGCCAGCCCTGCAGACGGTTTCGGAGAGGCTGGTGCCAGCAGACAAAGCAGGCGTCTCGCCTGCTCTGAGGTTGTGAGCAGCTCGCTGGTGTCTGGTGCTGTGCTGAAGGGCAGCAATGGTGAAGAAAACCAAGGGCAAGCATCGCCTGGACAAGTTTTACCACTTGGCCAAGGAGCAGGGGTGCGGGCTTTGCCAGAGCCCGAGCGGCCGCGAGGCCTGACTGTGCTCTGTTGTTATATTGCTTGCTTGAGCAAGCTGTAACTAGTCGGCCGCCGTCAGAAGCTCGCAAGCGCTCGCCTGCAGGTGGGCTTGCTTGTCGAGGCAGCTGTGTTCTGCAGTTGGCAAAGCTCAGATTCAGTTCTGCAGAGAACGACTTGCCTTGCCGTGACTTGCCGTGAGGTGAACATCCTGGTGAAACGCAGAGGCGCTTTCTCTTGCTTGCAAGCTCCCTGCTGTGGGCTTGCCTGCCAGGCGGCGCAGTGACACCAGACCTTTACACACCAGGACATATTTGCTGAGCCGTAGGGGGCGGCGCAGGTTCCGCTCACGCGCCGCCTTCAAGCTCGTGCAGCTCAACCGCCAGTTCCACTTCCTCGACAAATGCCGCAGCGTGGTGGACCTCTGCGCTGCGCCCGGTGAGCGCACTGCGCGCAGCCGCCTGGGGCGCAGTGGCCGGCGCAGCGGGCGCCGAGGTCGGCTGCACCGTGCAGCGCGTGGCGATGGTTGTGGTGTGGTACGGGGGCAGGCTGGGAGTGCTTGTCCAAGCGTGCTCGCCGGTGGACTTCAGCATGCACTGCTGCTAGGCTGCCAGTGAGCAGCGGCTGCTTTCCCTGGGGCCGCGCCGCATACCAAGCGCTTGGCTCTGACTGGGGAGCGGGTGCTGCCATGGGCCTGCTTTCCTCAAGGGTGGGCGGCCTGCGGGCTGGAGGGCAGGGCTTGTCAGAGCAGCAGCCTGTGCCTGACGGCCGGCGCTGTGCAAGCTGGTGAGAGTGGCCTGCGTGCGGGCTGCGCGCCTGCAGCGGCTGCCGGCGCGGGGGCTGACCGGCGAGTGGTTGGCCGCGCGGCAGGCGGCTGGCTGCAGGTGGCGGCCAAGACGCTGCCGGTGAGCAGCCTGATCATCGGCGTGGACCTGGTGCCCATCCGCGCCGTGCGCGGCGCCAAGACGCTGGTCGGCGACATCACCACGCAGCAGACGCGCCAGGTGCGCCGGGGCACGCATGGACCGGGGGGGTGCAAGCTGCATGCTGCGGCCAGGATGCCGGCTGCCTCGCGTTTGGCGGCGCCCCCCTTGCAGGGCCGCGCTGGCTGGCAGCACCTCTGGCGCGGGCGGCGTGGCATGCTCGGCCGGCCGCACGTGTAGGGTTAGGGTCAGGCTGGCGCCGGCCATGCGATCGAGCTTGCCCCGGCAAGCCAGCGCAGGGCGCTGGTTGGCACGGGTTAGGTAGGGTTAGGCGTGTGGCCAACCCGGGGCGCCGCGCGCCAGGCCATCAAGAAGGAGGCGGCCGGCGGCGGCGTGGACTGCGTGCTGCACGACGGCGCGCCCAATGTCGGCGGCGCCTGGGCCAGCGAGGCGTACAGCCAGGCCGCGCTGGTGCTCGAGGCGCTGCGCCTGGCGGCCGACGTGCTGACCCCCGGCGGCGCGTTCGTCACAAAGGTGTTCAGGCGCGCGCGCGGCGCCTCCGGCATGCGCGCCGCCTCCCGCACGCGCGCTGCCTCCCGCGAGCGCGCTGCCCCGCCGGGCCGCCCGCGCGGCGGCCGCCCGGGCGCCGGGCCGGCGACGCCGCGCCGCGTGCGGAAGCAGGACGCGCCGCAGAACAGGTCCAGGGTGGGATGGGGTGTGGCAGGTCCGACCGGCGCGCGGCGCGCAGGTCCAAGGACTACAACGCGCTGCTGTACGCGTGCAAGCAGCTGTTCGAGCGCGTGGAGGCGACCAAGCCGGCCGCCTCGCGCAACACGAGCGCCGAGATCTTCGTCGTCTGCCTCGGCTTCCGCGCGCCCGCCAAGATCGACGCGCGCCTGCTGGACCCCAAGCACCTGTTCCAGGCGCGCCGGCCGCACAGCCCGGCTCCTGGCGCGGTGGTGGTTCTGGGTAGGGTAGGGTAGGGTAGGCTCAACTTACCTGCCGCATCGTTGCGGGCGAAGGAGCGCCGTGCTTGCTGTCGGGCGAGCGTCGCCGCGCTCCGCCGCAGTCCCTCTCTCTGACCTGCTCGGCAGCCTGCTGTGTTGCGCTGAGCCGATGCACGCGCACTGAGCGGGCGGCAGAGCAGCCGCCCAGGCCGCGGCTCTTCCGCAGGCCCGATGCCGGCCTGCGCGGGAGGGCAGCGAGGATTGGGCACCAAGGAAGTCAAGTTTTGGTAGTTGAAAGATAGCGCGCGCGGTCGCCTGGTCGTCTTGCAGCGCGCCCCCAGCCTTAACCCTGCGCCAAGCGCGCAGGAGGTGGCCGACGCGCCGCGGCCGATGGGCCCGGACGCGCTGCTGCGGCAGAAGGTCAAGCAGAAGCGCTGGCGCGAGGGCTATGAGGAGGGCGCGGCCACCACGCACCGTGCCGCGCCCGCGGCCGCGTTTATCGCCTCGGACGCGCCGGTCGAGATGCTGGGCCAATTCAGCCAGTGCGCGCGCCCGCCCGCAGCCTCGCCATCCTGGGCCTGGCCTGGCCGCTTGAGGTTGAGACGGATCAGAACCTGCGGCCAGCATCCTCCCCAGATTGTAAGCGTGTTGTGTGTCTTGGGTGCTGGGGGGACTGCGTGCTCGGAGACAGGACCGTATTTCCGGACTGTGCAGGCGAGGCGAGGCCATGGGGCCAGTGCAAGCGCCCGCGGCATGGCACGCAAAGCGGAGCGCGCGGCCGTGTGGTGCGGCGCGCGACGCGCCCGCCAGGCCCAAGCGAACGGGCGCGCGTTCGCAGGTTTGCGCTGGACGGGCCCGCGGCCGTGGCGGCCAGCGACGGCGGCGGCCTGGCGGCGGCGGCCGCCGTGGCCGCGCACCCGGCGACGAGCGCGGAGGTCCGCGCGCTGTGCGGCGACCTGCAGGTCCTGGGCCGCTCCGAGTTCAAGCAGCTGCTCAAGTGGTGCGCGCGCGGCCCGCGCGCCGCCCGCCCGCACGCGCGTGCCCCCATAGGGGCCCGAGCTTGACACTCTGCTGCGCCTCGTGTGCATTCCTGGCATGCATGCCGTCTCGGCTTTGTGCCCGGCTCCGTGCTCGGCTCCGTGCTCGGCTCTGTGGCCCCTGTTGCGCCGGCCACGGTGCGCCGCATGGGGCTTTGCAGCACTGGGCGCCGGCTGATGCACTCATCCCCTAGCAAGTACGACGATGGCCAGCTGGCACCCCGCGTGCCGAAGAGCCATGGACCGTGCCTGCAAGGCGTCCACCGCACTAGGTGCGTAGCGCGAGCGTACGGAGGCTCCGTCCGCGCGCAGGCGGCTGCAGGTCAAGCGCGATTTTGCGCTGCAAGCGGCCGCGGCCGCCAAGGCGGCGGCCGGCGCGGCCGGCGGCGCGGGCGCGGCAGAAGGGGGCGGCGAGGGTGAGGACGACGAGGACGACGAGGACAAGGAGGAGGAGGCGGTGCTGGCGGAGATGGATGGGCTGCGGCGGCGCGAGGAGCTGCGGCGGCGCCGCGAGAGGAAGCGGCGGCTGGAGGGGAAGAAGAAGGCGCGCGTGCGCGCGGCGCAGCTGGCGCTGGGTGCGCGCGCGGCGCTCTCTAGGCGGAGAGTGGTCTCACAGCTTGTCTGCGCTGCCACGCGTGTGAGTATGCCGCGCATGCCGCGCTGGAGCCGCAGTGCGATGGGTGTTGCGCTGGTGAGAGGCACGCTGTGCGCCGCGGCGGCGGGGGGCATCTGTCTGAGCTGCGCGAGGGGCAGCCGGTGAAGTTTGCTGGAGTTCCACACTCGCTGCGCGCTGCGGAAACATTGCTTGCTTGGAGCACACACAGCACCTGAGCGGCAGGACCGGAGGACGGCGCCCCTGCGGTGCCACTCCCCTGCAAGCCGCGGCGCAATCCGCCGACACGCGCATCCCGGTGGCGAGACGCTGCGTCATGGCGCAGGCGAGGGCACGGGCGAGGCCGAGGACGCGGCTCTCTTCTCGCTGGCGGCGCTGACCGGCGCGCGCGCCGCCGCGGTGCTGGGCGACGCGCCCGCGCCCGACGACGACGCGGCCGCGCCCGACAGCGACAGCGACGCCGCCGCGGCCGCGGCCGCGGACGCGGACGAGGACTCCGATGATGCACGCATGTGCGCCTGCGCGGCGCGCCGTCGCGGGCGGCGCGATGTGCTTGCTGAACACGCCGGGCTGTCCCGCCTGCGTGAAGGCAGAGGCGCTGTCGGCGGCCGCGCTCGGGAGCTCGTGCCGTCGCAGCGCCCACGGGGCCGGCGCCTGCACGCACGCGATGATCGGTTGCTTGTCGCATGCGCAAGCTAGGGTATGTTAGGGTTAGGGCAAGCCGGGGCGTGGCGCGGCACGCAGGCGATACGAGCGCGAGACCGAGGAGGCGCTGGAGGACGCGTACCAGAGCTACCTGGAGCGGCGCGGCGCGCGCGAGGCCGCCGCGCGCGTGGCCGCCGCCAAGCGCGCGCGCGTGGGCGATGCCGGCGAGCTGGGCGGCGCAGACGGTGATGAGGACGTCGGGGCGCCCGACCCGGCGGTGCGCGCGGCGGCCTGCGCCGGCCGCCAGGCGCCCGGCCGCGCGCCGGGGCGGCGGCGCTGCCTGCGCGATTGCCAGCAGCAGCCGCGGTGGGTGAGGTGCTGCTGGGAGCTCGGGGGCGAACCAGGGAGCGCGTGCGCTTGTGCTGGCTTTCGGCTGCTGTAGGTATGCATGCAGGACGGCGCTGCGGCGATCGCCACGCGTCCGTGACCGTGGCGCCGCTGTGCCGCGCCCGACGCTGCCCTCCTGCCTGCAGGGGCCGGGCCCGGCGGCGGGCGGCGAGGAGGAGGAGGAGGAGGAAGAGGAGGCGGGCGGCGGCCTGCTGGTGCGCCTGGACGGCGGCCGCGGCGCGCGGAAGGACGCCGGCGGCGCGGCGGCCGTCGCCGCGCAGTGGTTTGCGCAGTTTGATGACCCGGACCTCGTCGCCGAGGACGAGGACGGCCCGGGGCCGGCGGGCCCGCCGGCGGCAGGGTCCAGGCCGGGGCTCAGCGGGCCCGACGCGACCGCCGGGGACGCGGCCGGGCGGGGCGCCGCAGGCCCCGCCGGCGCGGGGCCTGCGCCAGGGCTCGACGACCCCGCCGAGGGCGGGACGGGCGCCGGGGCGGCGGCGCCCGCTGCCGGAGCCGCGGACCCGCGTCCGGCAGACGCGTGCGCGGCGGGCGCCGGCGCCGCGCATGCTGCCGCCGGCGCGCCCGCCGCGCGCGCAGGCGCCGATGCGCCGGCCGGAGGCCTGCAAGCGGGGCCGTCCGGGCCGGCGGCGGCGGCGGCGGCGGCGGCGGCGCCGCCGCCGGCGGAGGGAGCGCCGGGCTTCGAGGAGGTGCCCTTGGATGCGAGCAGCTCGGAGGACGAGGAGGACGGGAGCGGCGACGAGGCGGCCGGCGCGGGCGAGGACAGCGGCAGCGACGCCGGCCTGGGCAAGCTGGACGACCAGGGGCGCGCGGAGGCGCGCCGACCCTAATCCTAACCCTATCCTGCACGACTGCCCCATGGCTGCATGGGGCCCCACGGCAGATGGGCGGCGCGCCGGGCGGCGCGGCGGCCGTCGCTGGGCTGCCCGGCGCCGCGCGCGCGCGGAGAGCCCCAGGCGGAGCCGCGCTGGGGCGCCGCCTGCCGCGGGGCCCCGGGCGGCGGCGCGGCGCGGCCAAATCTGGCGCGCGCGCCGCGCAGGTGCTGGCGCTGGCGCGGAAGATGCGGCGCAAGCGCGCGCGCACGGACGCGCTGGACGCGGCGTACCACCGGTTCGCCTTCCACGACAACGACCTGCCGCGCTGGTTCTACGAGGACGAGCGGCGCCACATGCTGTGCGCGCCCCGCGCGCGGCCCGCAGGATGCTTTCTAGTTCTCCTTCCTCCTATCTCCTAGTCGTTCCTCCTTGTTTTGGTGGGGGCAAAGCGACCGCCCGTTTGCCAGGCTGGGCCCGCGCTGCGCGGGGGGGAAGGCGCGCACAGAGGCGGCGCCGCGGGGTGCGACGGGCGCGCGGGGGGCGCGCAGGCCGCCCGCGCTGGTGAGCAAGGAGGAGGTGGACGAGGAGCGCGCGCGGCTGCGCGCCGTGGACGCGCGGCCCATCAAGAAGGTGGCCGAGGCCAAGCAGCGCAAGCGCAAGCGCCTGCAGGCGCGCGCGCCGGCCCAACCCTAACCCCGACCCTGCCCTCGCCCCTGGGCGCGCGCGGCCGCGGCGCCCGCGGCCCCCGGCGCGCACGGCGGCCGGCCTGGTCGGCGCTCCCGGGGCGCCGCGGGCCGGCGGCGCGACCGCCGGGCGCCCGCGGGGCGCGGGGCCCGCCGGTCCGGGCGCCCCCCTGTGGCCACGCTCGCGCGCCAGCCGGAGGCGCTGCGCCGCACCTCCCGCGTCGGTCCTGCCGCAGCCGCAGGCGTGTTTGGGTCGCGCACGCGCGCCCCGTCGCAGGCCTGGACGGGAGGCAGGGCAGGGCGGCGCGCTCACGCGCGGCGCGCGCGGGCCGCGGCAGGTCCGCCTGGACACGGCGCGCGCCAAGGCGGAGGCGGTGATTGGGCAGCCGGACCTGACCGAGCGCGGCAAGGCGCGCGAGGTGGAGAAGCTGTACGCGCGCGCGCGCGCCGGCAAGGGCGCGAAGAAGGCCAAGCCCACGCGCGCGCAGCGCGAGCACGGCGGCATGAAGGGCCCGCGCCTGGACGCGCGCCTGCGCGCCGACCAGCGCCAGGCGCGCGGCCCCCTGCCGCCCCCGCCGTCGGGCCTGCCCTGCCGGGCGCCTGCACGCGCGCATGCCGCCGCGCGCCGCACCTGCGCGGCGTATGGGCGGGCGCGCAGCGAGCAGCCGGCCGTGACGCGCTTTCTGTTCACATCGGCCCGCCCGCCTGCCGTAGCAGCAGGAAGAGGTTGCTGCGCATGTGGGCCTCTGTGGCTCCTGCGCCTGATGATCCCAGCAACAGCCAATCTGACACGAGCTGTGCCAGGTGAGTGTCCGCTCTGTCGCTCGTCGACCCCTGTGTCGACCCCGTTGTCGCTCGCTCCGGAAACGCGCCTTTGCGGCCCAGGTGTGCTGCGTGCCATGTATGTCACGCACCACGTCCAGCAGCCTGTGTCCGACAGGTGAATGCCAAGAAGAAGAAGAAGGCCAGCAAGGGCAAGGGCGGCGGCAAGGGCAAGGGCGGCGGCAAGGCCGCGGCCGGCGGCAAGCGGGGCGGCGGCGGGCGTAAGGGCGGGCGGTGACGGGAGCGCGTGACCGGAAGGAATGCACGCGCGTAATGACCGTGCCTGCCGTCAGCAAGCACCGTGCATGGTATGGGGGGCAGCCCCCGACTTGTTGCAGGCCAGTGTGTGCAGGTGGTCCCTGACATAAGATTTGTTGTCTGCTGCTTGGTCGTATCAGAACATGAACTATGTTGGCTGCTGCTTGGTCGTGTCAGGTTGTAAGTCTGCAAAAGCGTTTCGCATGGATTCATGCCACTGCATCCTGGTGCGGACTTCATGCGTGCTAAGCAGGCCACCCACGGCAGCACAGCAGAGCGCAGACAGGACCAAACGCGCGCGCCAGTCCTCAGCAGCACCTCCTAAGGGCGCAAGTCTTTCCGCAGTATGTACTTCGAGCGTGAGCACCCTGGCGCCTGGATCCACCCTGCAGCAGACTGCCCACGCAGCGCCCCAGCAAATTCCATGTGCTGCATTTATTTCAGGCACGCTTCCTGCGTATAGCCTGCACTTGCAGAACGCAAGCGCTCCTGTGCGCACAGCGCTGCAGGGCAAGCACATCTCCCCGGGGAGAGCCAAAGCGCCCCAGCATGGTCAGAGTCAGCACTGCAGCGGTAAAAACAAGGCTCCGAGGGCCGGCCGCCGCCAGCCGCCGCGCGCGCGCCCGGCTCCGTGCGCGGCCCCCGCGGCGGCGCGGGCGGCGCCCGGCCCTGCGCGCGCGCGGGGCGGCGCGGGCTCCCGGCCGCGCCGCGCGCTCAGCTCTCGTAGCCCTTGGGGTTGAGCGACGCCCACTTCCACTGCGCGCGGACGCGCGCCCCTCGTCAGCCGCGGCACTGCGTGCGGCGGCCCGCGCAAGGCTCTGTCGTACGAGCCGGAGCGCCGGGCGCAGCCGCCAGGCACCAGCGCGGACAGCGCCTGCGCTGCTCGCGATTGCAGGGATGCGGCGCATGCCACGAAGCAGCTGCGCGCTAGGCACAGGCACAGCCATGCGGCGGCAATCCTGGAGCGGGGCCGGCGCAGGGTCCAGCGCCTGGGGCATGCAGGCCCGCCGTCCGGGTCGCGCGGGAAGCGCAGCAGCAGGGGCGGGGGGGTGAGTCGCGCTAGGGAATAGGACTGGAGTAGGGTTTTGGTAGGGCATAAGGGTGCAAGGGGGGCGGGCGCCGCGCCTGGTCGCGGCACATGTCGTTGATGTCCAGCTTGGTCTTCCAGCCCAGCGCGCGCTCGGCGGTCTCGGTGGCCGCCCAGACGGCCACGCTGTCGCCCGCGCGCCGGTCCACCAGCTTGTGCGCCACCGTGCGCCCGCTCGCCTTCTCGAACGCCTGCGCGCGCGCGCGCGCCGCTCGCGCGCGCACGCGGGCCTGGCATGTCGCGCCCGGCCGCCGGCGCGCCGGCGGTTACTTCCGGGAAGCATGGGCGGAGCCGGGCGCGCGCTCGCTGGCGCCGCCGCGCCGCCGCGCGGCGTCGCACAGCCCTCCACATGTGCCGATGCCTCCAGGGTTCATGGTCTGTCGGAACAGTGGCCCCACGGATATGGCCCTGAGAGCCGTCCCAAGGCGTCGCCCTGCGGGCCTGCCGATCGCGTGGCGGAGCCCGGCGGCAGGGGTTTTCAGCCACGGGCATCCCGCACTTGCCAGCGTTCAGGGGTACCAGGGGATTAGCGCGCGCGGCGCCGGCGGGCCCGCGCCTTGACCATCTCGATGACGGTCGTGCCGGTGCCGGTGCCCAGGTTGATGGCCGCGCAGCCGATGTCCGGGGTGTCGGACAGCTTGCGCAGCGCGGCCACGTGGCCCTCGGCCAGGTCCATGACGTGGATGTAGTCGCGGATGCAGGTGCCGTCGCGCGTGTCGTAGTCGTGCCCGTACACCGACAGGTGCGGCCGCTGGCCCAGCGCGACCTGCTGCACGTAGGGCATCAGGTTGTTGGGCACGCCCACCGGCTGCTCGCCGATGCGGCCTGCGCGCCCCGCCGGCTGGGTTAGGGATAGGGTCGGGGGGAGTGCCACCGGCTGCTTGCGGCTCGCGCGCAGGCGGCGCCGGGCGCTCAGCCCCGCCCGCCGGCCGGCCGGGCTGCATGCCGGGCTGCGGCGTGCGCCGCATGAACGGCGGGTGCGGGTGCGCGGCGCGCGTCGCCGAGGCGCGGCTGCACGGCGCATGCGCGGCTGGCTGCCGCCGCGGCCCTGGTGCTGAGAGTCGAAGCGCAAGCGACTCTGCACAGTGTGGGTTCGGAGGGGCAGCCGAGCAGGCGGGCGGGGCTCGCAGCGCTCGCCGCGCGCGGCGCGAGCGCGCCCCCGGGGGCGGCCGCGGCGCGCGCGGGGGCCGCACCGGACGGGTGCGCGCCGACCGGGTTGAAGTAGCGCAGCAGGATGATGCGCCAGCCGCTCTCCTTGGGGCTGGCGGCCACGTCGCGGAACATGTCCTCGATGATCAGCTTGGAGCGGCCGTACGGGCTCAGCGCCTTGAGCGGGTGGCCCTCGTCGATCGGCACCTTGGTCGGGTTGCCGTACACCGTGCACGAGCTGGAGAACACGATCTGCGCGCGACGCGCGCGCCGCGCGCTCGCGCGGGGCTTGCGTGACAGGGTATAGGGTACAGGGTGCAGCCCTATGGCCGGGAGCGCGGCGCGCGTCGGGACGGGCGCCGGCCGCGCGTCGAGCGCGGGCGGCGCGGCCGCCTGCGGCGCGCTCTGGCGGCCCCGCCCGCACCTGGCGCTGTGGCTTGCACACGACCCGCGCACGCTGCGGGGTCGTCCGCCCCGGCGCCGGCAGCCGGCCGCGCAGCGCGCGGGCCAGGGGCGCACGTTCTTCACGCCGTGCTTGCGCATCACCTCCACCAGGTTGACCGCGCCGACCACGTTGTGCGTGTAGTACAGCATCGGGAAGTCCACGCTCTCGCCGACCGCCTTGCGGCCGGCAAAGTGGATCACGGCGTCGAACCTGCCGGCGCGGGCGGCGCGGTGAGGCCGGCGGGGGCTGCCTGAGCTGCGCGCGGCGCGGCGGGCGCGGCCCGGCGCGGCCCGGCGGGCCGGCGGGCCAGAGCGCGGGCACGGGCGCACTTCTCCTCCGCGAAGATCCTGTCCAGATCATCAAAGCTCCGCATGTCGCCCTGCGCAGGCGGCGGGCGCCTCACGAGCGGGCGCGCGCTGCCGGGCTGCAGAGACGCATGCTCCCCACTGCAGGCGGGGGGCGATTGCTCCCCACGGCCGGCCCCCCCCCCCCCCCCCTTGTGCGCAGCACGTCGCTCCGCCAGCAATCAGCAGCAGCCCATCCGGCCGGATCACTCCGTGATGAAGGCAGCGGGGGCGCCGGAACAAGCACCTTGACAAACTTCATCTTGCCCGCCTTGCCGCCGGCCAGCTCCTGCATGCGGCGGTAGGCCTCCTCGAACGCATTGTCCAGGTTGTCGACGATGGTCACGGAGTACCCGTGGTCCAGCAGCGACAGCACGGTGTGGCTGCCTGCGCGCCCGGCGCCCGCCCGCTTTGGACCGTGCCCAGGGGGCCTGGCGCTTCTGGACCGACAGGCCAATGCAGCTCACGCAGCGCAGTGGCGACCAGGGGTGCGCACCGATGAAGCCCACGCCCCCGGTCACGAAGATGTGCGGCATACTGCCGGTCTTTGTATTAACACCCGCACCCGCCCACTTGGGATGCACTCGTGCGCTGCTGCAAACCTTCACTCGCTCACTCGGTGGTAGTCACTGGGCGCTCAAAAATGCAACCCTCTGCCGTGCCCTCAGAAAGTGGGAGGCTTGGCTTGTGCTTGTGCACGAGAAGTTGATTGGTTGCTAGCTTCCTGGCCCCTGTTGACAGTCCATTTCTGTATAGCGCCGGGCGCCCATGTTCTGCAAGGTGTCAGGAGGATGCAGGAGCCGGTGCGCAGAAGTGCCGCCGTAAACAGGTTGCATATATGCCTGGCGGTGCGCCAGCGTCGTCAAGCAATGTGCGAGCAACTTTAATATGTAGAGCTCTAACGGGGTCTACGAGGCAGCATGCCTGAACAAGCAGGGCGGCGGGGCGGCATGCCTGAACAAGCAGGGCGGCGCAGGCCTAGCCTGGTTTCGCGATCTCAAAACCTCTGGCCACAGCATTCATATGCGCGGCAGTCACAGGAGCAGGCTAGCAACACGTACGCCTGAGCGCCAAACCACTCTCTACCAAACCTCGCACTCACTCCAAAGCCGTCCGAGAATGAGAAAGCAGCCGCGCCTGGCCGGAGCCGATGCGCCGCCCGGGGGCCAGCGTGGGGGCGCGCAGCCGCCTCGCGAGCGACTGCGCGCCCGTTGCTTGCCAGCCGACACCCAGGGCAGCGCGCAGGCGTCCAGAGGGCCCCGTCCCCACGAGCCGCGCATGTACATGGCCCGCCGCCCCCGCGGGCAGGCTCCGCAGAAACTCATGCGAGTTGCACCTTGAAGAGAGCGCGCAGGCGCCCGCGCCGAAAGGGGCCACTGCGCAAGCGCAGGCGGGCGCAGCCGCCCAGCCCCGCCCCGCCCCGCCCGCACGCCCCGAGCTAGCTATGTCTGTGCCTGTTGTACAGCTACCCCGCCGGCCGGCGCCGCGCCCGCCCGCGGGCGCGCGCCCGCCCGCCCTACCAGAGTGCTACCGCTGGCGAGCGCCCTAGTGGCGCGCGCGCCTGGCGCGCGCCGCGCCGCGCTCGCCCGCCCGCCTATCTGTGATTATTCTATCTGTGATATACACCCGCGCCGCGCTCACCACGGCTGCGTCGACGGAGGCAGGCTCGGGTCGCGGTGGAAGCTGTCACCGTACGCGCTGGGCGCATGCGGCGCCAGCTCGTGGCCGAGGCCGCCGCCGGCGCCGCCCGGCTCGCCGCGCAGGAACGCGGCGCCGGCATCGCCGCCAAACTCGCCGCCGCCGACGCGCTCCGGCAGGCCTCCGAGGTAGTCGGGCACCGGCGGCGGCGCGCCGGCCGCGCCGCCCAGCTCGCCGCCGCCGCCGTAGCCGCCAAAGCCGCCGCCGCCGGCCAGCGCGGGCAGCACGCCGTACGGCCCCGGCATGGCCTGGCTCGACGCGTGCGCGCCCGCGTGCGCGCCCGCGCCGCCATTGCTTGCATGCATGTCGCCGTACGCGCCGGCGTACTGCACGGCATCCAGGCCGTCGTGCGGATGCGCGGGCGGCAGCGCGCCCTGCAGCGACCCCATGCTGAACCCGCTCGGGCCCGCGCCCATGCCGCCCAGGCTGGGCAGCCCCGCAATCGTGCGCCCGTCCAGCAGCCCGCCGGCGCCGGCGCCGTAGGCGCCCAGGCCGCCGCCGTTGGCCAGGCCGCCGGCGACCGCCGCCTGCGACACCGCGCCCGCCACCGCGCCCGCGCCATACCCCAGCTCGCCCGGCCGCGGCGCGCCTAGGCCGCCGCCCGGCAGCCCGTTGCCGGCCAGGCCCGGGCCCAGGCCGCCGGCGCCGCCGCCGCCCGCCAGGCCAGCCATGCCGCCATAGGCGTGCCCGTTCAGCGCCTCCTGGTAGGGCGCGTCGCCCTGCGCCGCGCCGTAGGCCCCAGGGCGCACGGCCGGCGCGCCGTAGTAGCCGTTGCCCGCCGCGTACGGTGCGCCGCGCCCGCGGCCCGCGCCCGGCGCGCGGCCCGGCTGCTGCTGGATCTGCTCCGGCGGCACCGCGTGCTTGATCTCGATCGGCTTGTCGTGCAGCGTCTGCATAGTGCCCGCGCTCAGCAGCGCGTTCACCGCGCCGTCCTGCGCGCCGCAGGCCGTCAGCGCGCGCGCTCCGAGCCTGCGAGCCGGGGCAGGCTGGGGGCCGCCCGCGGGAGCGCCGCGCACCGAGCCAAACGTCACAAAGCCAAACCCGCGCGGCCGCCTGTTGTCGTGGTCGTACATGACCACGGCGTCGTCCACCTGCGCCCCCGCCGGCGCTCAGGCCGCCGCGCCCGGCCCGCCGGGCGCAACGCATGGCACATTGGCCGCCCCGGCGCACCTCGCCATACCGCTCAAAGTAGCGCCTGAAGATCACCTCGTCCACGCTGGGCGCGAGGCCGCCCACAAAGAACCTGCACGCGCGCGCCGAGCGCTCGGCGTGCGCCGTCCGCCAAGCGGCGCGCAGCCCGGCCGGCCCGGGCCCGCACTTGCGCCCGTTGTTCTGCGCGTTGCTGACCGGCCGCGGCGCCGCGTGCTCCGCATCCCGCGGCACTGCAGGCTTTGCCTCCACCTGCGGGCGGGCCGGCCCCTTCACGGGGGCTCCCGGGCATGGACAGGATGTCAACATCCGCACCAACGCCAAACAGCCCGGCACCCGCCCGCGGGCTGGGGGCCCCACGGCGGCCGTGCCGCTGAGCGCCTCCGCGGCCGCCCGCGAGCAGGCGCCGCGCGGGGAGCTCGCAAACGGCCCGGCTAGGGCTTTCGCAGACGTCCACCCCGCGGAGCCCCGGGCCCGCACGTCGCGCCGGTCTATGGTGTGCTGCGTGCAGGCCGTCACGCGGCTCGCCACCGCCGCGTCCTTGAACGTGACAAAGCCAAAGCCTGACATCCGGGCGGATGTCAGGGCCCGGTTCAAGATTTCGGGCCGGGCCTGCCTCCGGGCGGCCGCGCGGGCACACCTCGCGGCCGGTTGGTCTGCCTGTCGTACGAGACGAAGGCCTCGATCACCTGCGCCCAGGGAAATCCTGCTTTGAACATGGGTCAGGCCGGCGCGGCGGAGGATGCATGCGCTGCGTGCCCACGTCCAGCACACCCAGGCGCTCGGGCAAGCACGCACGGCTCACACCTCGCCAAAGTTCTCAAAGTAGGCTCGCAGTTTGATCTCATCCGTCTCCCAGCTCAGCCCTCCGCAGAATATTTTGTTGCCGTTGTGTTGGCCATTCATCGCATGGGCTGCCCGGCGCGGGCGTGCAAGCTAGCTTCCCTGTCTGCTGCTGCACCCCGCTCCTCCAATCCGTGTCAGCAACAAGAGGGTAAGGAACAGGGTTTGCCTGGACTTGGGCTGCATGCGGGGCTGCTAGGCATGCTGTGACCCACATCCGCTGGGCTGCCATGCTGCTAGGCATGCTGTGCTCAACATCCGCTGGAAAGAGCGCTGCGGTCTGCCAGCAACTGCTGCTAGTTGAGCTGGGTGTTGCAGGGCACCTGCGCCACATGGTCGGCCCGGAGCGACACCTTGTTGGGACGAGGTGCCGCGACCTATCATGCAGCACATGACACAGCCCCGCGTGTGCAGCCTCGCCGACATGCAGCAGTGCACCCTGTACGGCTGCACGTCAGCACAGGCGGAGCAGCTCCCACACTGATGCAGGCTGCCGACCGCTGCTCTGCCAGCGTCCTGCACTTGAGTTGTGAGCGCCCCGCTTGCAAGCGCCCACATGCAACGCGGCACTGGCCCACCGCCGCCCAACTCATGACATGCACGACCTCGTAATGCTTGCACTGATGACAGGCTGTACATGCAAGGCTGTGAGCTCGAGGAGCAGTGGTGCATATCAGAGTCGTAGCACGGGCGGCCAGCCGCGGCAGGCTCAAGACGAACTGGCTTGCAGGCCGGGGCCGCCAACGCCCTTGCACCAGGGCCAGACATTCGCAAGCGCAGCAGCGCGATGAACAGGCAGCGTCACAGCATGCAAGTGCTTGCAGAGCGCAAGGGGCGCTCTCGGGTCGGCCACGGCAAGTCGGAGCCACCCCAAAGGTCATCCGAATCGACCTGATTCCTGCGCCCGGCATGCCGCTGCCAGGTCACCTGCCTGTCAAGCAGCAAGCTGCACACTGAAGCCTGCCAAGCAGCAAGCTGCACCCTGAAGCCTGCAGGCACACCAGCGCTGCTGCCTGCTCAGCATGTGGCGACAAATTGCGCCTTGTAGAGCGCACTTGCATGACCCCTCTGACACACGAATCGCTCCATGCGCAGTTGCAGTGCTTCGGGCGCAGAGCATGCGCCGGGCGAGCCCTTCACGCCGGGCCCCACAGGCAGCGCGTGGTGCAGGCGCACGGCAGTGAAGGAACGGGGGCTGCGCGCGCGCGACCGCGCAGCAGGGGCGAGGAGGTTGAAGCTGTCTGCCAGTGGGCCAAACGGCGCGCCGGTCCGGCACGGGGGCGCACCCGCGACCCGCTACCAGGCAGGCCTGCAGAGCCGCGCCTGCTCGACCGAGGCTGCGTGGCTGTGGCGGGAGACGCCCAGCTAGGGCTGCTCCGCAGCGCCTTGCATGCCTCGCCTGACGGCATACCGCCAGTTCACCTGCGCGCGCTTCAGCGCATGGGCGCTGCGCGCTGCGCAGGCTGCCCCACAAGAGCCGCAGGGGCAGCACGGTCGCAGCCACCCCATCACGACTTGCGCAGCCCAGGCCTCCCTGCCGGGTGCACCAGGCTCGGGGTGCGGCCGGTTGGCGAGCAGCCAACCGCTGGGAGACAGCTGCAGGACCTCAGTGCGCCCACACGCTCTGACATGTGCGCCTATGCACCGCCGGAGCAGGCACGGAGGTGCGTGCACGTTGGGCGCGGAGCCATCCGCGGCCCACCACGGCTTGGTGCTTGTCACATCCCACCAGTACTGTTATATTGTGTGAAGGGATACCGCCCTGCGAAAACCGAACGGGGGTGTGGTAACGCAGCGCACCATGCCCTCCAGCATGTGCACCGCCGCGGCCGCTCTCCCGGAACGCCGAACGAAGGCCGCTTTGCGCAGCCTGGCGCTTTGCAGTGTGTGGCTGGCGCGCGCCTGTTGTTCCACGCCCGTGGGCTTGGCCTCCCTCAGTGCCAGCTCCGCACACACTCGACACGCAAGCAGCAGCACAAGCAACCGTGGACCAGAGCGCACCACCGCTCCTCCTCGTGCTCTCTACCGAAACGCGCAGGCCCGCCGCCGAGGTTGTGCCACGCAACCCTGCGCCGCTCCGCCCCGCCTCGCGCTCTCCTGACAGCCAGCTGCGCGAAACAGGAGGTCGTCAGGACCAGCAGGTGCAGGCAGGGGCTGCACTGAGCAGAGTTCGCCCAAAAAGATCAAGGTCACGACACGCACCGGCTGCCCTGGCCGACCGACGCCGGCGCGGCCTCCTCCGCCTGGGAACAGGGAGGCGCTGCGCAGGTCTTGGCGGGCCCTGCGCCCACCCCGCAGTCCGAGCCATGGGAGAACGACCCAGCTCACGCTGAGCAAGCGCAGGTAAGCACAGTCACGAAGTCTCTCTACCAGCTACGCGACCAGCGCACAGCTAGCCTCCAATTCAGAAGACTCCGGCCACGCAGCAAGTGCTGAAAGGTGCATACACCGCCGCCCACCTGCCACCCGCGCACGGTTGGGCCGCGACCGAGCAAGAGCGACGGGCCAGCGACTGAACGGCTAAACACGGCCAGCCAGAGCGCAACGTCGACATCCAGTCCATGCGCACGGCAGGACGGCCCGCAGCAACAGCCCAGACTCGGCGCAAGGCTGATGCCTGCTTCCTCTAGCTTGCAACCGGCAGGGCTGTATCCTAGAGCTGTATCCTACAGCTGTGTCCTAGAGCTGTATCCTGCGTGTCACTTCTGCTTTTGCCAGGGGAACACGTAAATATGCAGTACCTGGTATTCCAGGGTGATCGGGACATGCTAACGACCGCTCTGCTCCTTGCTCTCTTATCATATTGTCGCGCCACATGTGTGAGGATAAGAGCCCATGCACGACCATGCAGGTCCTCATATTCTGGGCACTGCTAGCACTGTTGTACTCCTGCCTATGCAAGAGGAAACTCAGCCGTACTGGCACACAGCGCCCTGCGCGAGCTATACTTCCTGGAAGCAGTTGCTAGACATAAGCGACAAAAGGTTTGGAGACAATTTTCACACTGCTCTTGTATCGAGCAAAGCACTGGAAATTGCATGCTGACTGGCAACATCCGTGCAGAAGGAACACTGCGCAAGTACGCCATGCAAGGCAAGTGCTTGTTGATCTTTGGGACTAAAGTGCATGGAAATGCACAGCTGCATGTCATGCGTTGCAGGCTACAGACGCAGCAATAGCAAGACACCCTGCTACAGTTGGCACCATGTCAGCAATTGGCTGACACACGGCGCAGCCCGCGTCAGGATACGACCAAGCACACTCTTGACAACCGGCAAGCACCTGCTTGACCAGCGCACCACCCCTGCCACGCGCGGCGCGCGCCCACATCAACACGCAACCATCCCTGTCGCAACTGCAGGCACGTGCACCCCCCCACCGCGTGCCCGGCCGCGCCCTCAGCGCGCGACGCGCGCGAGCACGTCCTGGACGAGCGCGTCGGGCAGGCGGCGCGTGCGCTGGAAGGCGCGCATGTGCAGGATGGGCTCGCAGCCGGCCGCCGCCAGGCTGCGCCCGCCGACGCGCTCGGCGTACTCGCGCGGCCGGTACGCCTGCAGCAGCGCCGCGCCGGGCGTGCCGACGCGCTTGGCGACCATCTGCAGCGCGGCCAGCGTGTTCATCTGCGCGCGCACCCCGCGCGCAGTCAGCAGCGGCAGCGCCCGAGACATTGTCAGAGCCGCCACTGGATTTTTAGATCTTGCACTGCGCTGCCACAGCGCCAAGCTGTGTACACCAGGATGCACGCCTGGAGAGATGTCGCACCACAGAGGCCTGCCTCAGGCACGCCACGGAAATGACTCACTTACCCCACTGAGCCCGCGTGCATGGTACCACACAGTGCTGCTATGCACAAGTGAGCGCGGCTCAACAACCCACCCCGAATGCTGCGTGCCACCAGGCCTACGTCCTCATCCTCACCGTACAGAGGCACAGGACAGCGACGCTAAGCCACCGCTGCGCAAGAAATCGCACGTCACCGTACCAGGTACGGGCCGTCTCGCTTCCAGAGCACAACCTCCCTTCACCGCCATGACACAGCGCCTGGCCCCGGCCCCCCCACCTTCATGAACGGGCACGACGCGCAGCCGCCCTCCACGGAGCAGCCCTCGCCGCCGGCCGGCCCCGGCACGAGCGCCAGGCCGCCCGGCAGGCGCGGCGCGTCGGCGCCGGCGGCGCCGCCACCAGCGGTGACCGCCTCGGACGCCACCGGGAACACGACCTCGACATCGACATCTGCACGGCCCGACTCGCGCAGCATCGCCTGCACCTTGCGCACGATCGCGGTGATCATGCCGGACTCCGTCCCCAGCACCACCTGCGCGCCAGCAGCGCGCGACGCCTGTCAGAGAGGAGCCCGCGGCCGGCGCAGTCCAGTTGGCACAAGCGACGGAGCGGGTTTGCGCCTTGCTGACTAAGGGTAGTCGCAGGCGGCCCTGTGAGTGGCCTCGCGTGGCGCGCGAGCGCACACGGCGCACAGAGCGCACACGGCGCACAAAGCGCACATGCGTACGATGTTGGCACAGGGTGCACTGGAGCAGAGCAGCGCCGCCTTGTCCAACGCTGCGCTGTGAATGTGAGCAGGTTGCGACGACCACGTTGTCCGCTGTGCGCCACATCTCCACGCGGAACGCAACGTGACCAGCGACCGGCCACGCCTGCGCGGCCGGCGCCGGGGCGCCGCGCGGCGCCCGGGCGCGCCTGCAGGCGCTCCGGGAAGGGGCGCTGCAGCGTCTCGGCCAGCTTGGCGGAGATGAAGTCCAGGATGTTCTGCGTGGAGCCGACGACGCCCATGCCGCGCGCCTTGGCCTCCAGCGCCAGCGCAAACATCTCGCCCGGCACCTGCGCGCGCGGCGCGCTCGGCAACCAGACCCCGCTCGCCGCCATGGCGCGGCACTGGGGCGCTCCCGAGCCGCGCTTCAGATGCCATTTCACACGTCATCCGGATCACACACACAGCCTGGATCCGGCGCGCAGCCTCATGTGCTACGGGCACGCGAGCAGGACAGGCAGCATGGAGTCACGCGATGCTGCCATGCAAGAAGGCCAGTGTTGATTGGAATAAGGGTCCGCAAAGACCATGCGGACACGTTCCAGAGGCGCATGCGCCGCACACATGCAAGCGGAGCTCCGAGACCGCGCCTGCTAACAACTCCCAGCCCCGCACAACACTGAACAGACCGACCGCCGCGGCCGGCGCGCGAGCGCGCCCGCACCTCAAAGTGCGCGGTGAGCAGCGCGTCGCCGTGCGCGGCGCGCACGCGCTCCGTCACCTGCGCGCCGAACATGTGGTGCACCGCGCAGCTGCCCTCCTCGTAGTAGTGCAGCCGCGGCAGCGCGGCCGCCACGCTGGCCGCCGTGTGCGCCGGGTGCAGCGCGGCCACCTGCGCGCGCCCACGGCCGCGTAGGGTGAGGGCAGGATACCCTGCGCCAACCTCCTCTACGTCACAATGGGCTGGCAGCAAGCCACCTTAGTGTCACATCTAAAGTGAACCAACCGCCAGCACTTGCGCTGCACGCCAGAGGCTCATGTCACCTTTCCCCATGCGGCCTGTGATGCAAGGGCAGCCCGGATCTGGATGCTCTGCATGCTCGCTGCACCACCACGCCGCCAGCAACCAACGGCGACACCGGGTGCGGCTCACAATGTCTCCTTTTCATTAATAGTGCCCCTACAGCCCCGGCCCCACACGTCGCTGCTGCTGTGCCTGGCAGGGCGCAGGGGCGCGGGCCTGCTCATCCGGCAGCCGCGTGAGCGCGCCCAGCAGCGTGGCCAGGTTCCGGCCCATGTAGGTGTCCGGGCCGTAGTACACGCGGATGTCTGGCACTTGCGCAAAGGCCTGCGCCACCCACGCGGGCTGTCAAACGCAGCCTGTGTGGAGCAAGTGCGGCAGGACTGCACTCACAATGCAGCACTGCACGAGCACGCCTTGCCTCGTACCTGCCCCCCTCTGCTGGCAGTGCACGTCGACTGAACCCCGTTCATGGCCGCCGACCCAATACTACTTGGTAGTCTGGCCAGCTCATTAGGTTTTGAACCTGGGACTCAATACCGTCGTAGGTCGACACCGGCACGATCGCGCACGCCTGACAAGCTCTGCAGCCGCAGCGGGCCGCGCCCCGGGCCGGCGGGCGGGAGCGCGGCCGCGCCTGCAGCACGGTCTGGACGAGGTTGGACGACGTGCAGGTGATGGTGGGCACGGCCGCGTGCGCGAGCGCCTTGGTGCGCAGGCTGGTATTGATGTATACCACATGCACGCCCGGCGCATCGTCCGCAGCGGCCGCGGCCAGATAGTCGGAGTAGCCGCGCGCCTCGGCGGCCTCTGCGAGCGTGCAGCCGATCTCATCGCTGGCCATGCGGTACACCTGCGCGCGCGCGCGCCCGCCCGACTTTCAGCGCGCTGGGATACCACTACCAATCCACTGCAGACGCTGGCAGTGTCACAGGCAGACGTGCGAGCAACAGAAGCTTGTGCACCCACACCCTCACGCTCGCCGGTTGGCAGGGATTCTATGCACTCCTATTTTCCCCGACCTAATTTCCGCCTCATACAGTAAGCCTGCGCAGCGCCGACAACACCTGCAGGCGTACGCATGACGCGCAGGAGGAAGCGGGCGCGCGCGCCTGCACATCTGTGTGGCCGGCCTCGTCCAGGATGGCGCGCACGTTCTCGCTCATGAAGTCCACGCCCAGCACGGCGACGGCGGTGCAGCCCGCGTCGGCCATGCGCACGGCCGCGTCGGCCATGACGAGCGAGTCGGAGACGGAGATGTGCGGCCAGCGCGCGGCCGCGGCCGCGAGCACGCCCTGCACCTCCGGGTCCATGTAGAAGTGCGCGGTCACGCCCAGCCGCTTCTCCTCCAGCACCTGCCGGGGGCACCCGCGGGCGTCGCTGACAAACCCTGTCCCTCGCAAAGGTGGTTCACCAACTAGTGTCTGTTCACGCCCAGCCACTTCTCCTCCAGCAGCCGCTTCTCCTCCAGCACCTGCCAGGGGCGGCCCGCGCACCTCACTACTAATGCAGGGGCTAGGGGTAGGGTTAGGTCCCGGCACATCGCCAACGCGCCGCCCGCTCCTGCAATCCGTTCGCCACCTACTGTATGCTAGGTTGCAAAAGCATGCATGCCCACGGCTGACGTGCCAGGACTATCAAATCGCCTGAACCCGCAGCCTTGCTCTCACACCGATACCTGCACCTACCAGCCGCGCTGCTACCATCCATATTGTAAATACGGGCTACGGGCCTCTGCAACAGCAGCCACCGTCATGCACGCAGCAGGACAACAGCAGCCATTGTCAGGCAGGAGGGCGTCATCTCAAAGCCAACGCCCTGGACCTTCAACACTGCAGCTGCCACACCTCATAAACCCCAGCTTGAACACAAGTAACTTGCAGCCTCCCACAACACCAACCAGGCCAATAGTGCCCCGGCAGCTCTGGGCAGCGCGAGACGTACCTTGACCAGGGCGTCCACGCGTGCGGCGTCGGGCTCCAGGAAGCGCGCCTGCGCCTCGGCAAATGCGCCGCGCGGCTCCAGGCCGCCGGCCGAGATGCGCAGCGACGGGAACTCCACAGCGACGGGGTCGGCCAGGCGGCGCGCGCGCGTGCGCAGCGCCTCCACCATGTTCAGGAAGCCATTGGTGCGCGAGGGCGTGAGCACGCCCTCGCCGAACCCTAGGCTGCTCAGCGCCTCCATGGGCACCTGCACGCCCGCTGGCCACGCGTCACTGCCTGTGTCAGCCACGTTCGAACGCTACAGTGAGCGCAGCGCTGAAACTGTAGCGCAAGTCTGACAATGCCTGCAGAGCTAGCCACCAGACACTCCGCTCTCATGAAACCCATTTTGACTCGCGAAGAACCGCACCTCCAGAAGCTGCGCGGGGGTCAGGCCGCGCAGGCAGCGCACGAGCACAGCCGCCAGGCCGCGCGTGAGCTCGCTGTCGCTGTCCGCGCCCAGCCGCAGCCGCCCGCTGCCGTCCAGCTCAGCCGTCACCCACACCTGCAGCACCACATGCAGCCAGGTCAGCGGCACTACCCTGCGGCACCTCGTCACAAGTGAGACCCCTGACCTACCTCAGCACAGGTCAGCCCGCGCCACAGCCCGCGCCACGTGGCAGGCTTTGGCGCCACCTATGCATGCCTCGTATACCAGCTCCAAGAAGCGCAAGCTTGTCCTACTATTACACAGTCACGCACCTACGCATATTTTATGCATATACAACTACACGCTGATAGGCCTTGGCCGCGCCTAGTAGGTCAAGTGCGCTGGACATGCTCTCAAACCACCCTGCTGCCATACGCACGGCTCGCAGGGCCTGCGCGCCTGGGACGTGCAGCCCATGACACGGTTGGCCATGGTGCGCTCGGACGGCGGCAGGCGCGGCAGCTCGCGCGCATACTGCCGCAGCAGCAGCAAATGCTCGCGCGTGCCACCGGCTGCCGTCAGCTCCCCAGCCACAGCTTGCAGCGTCGGCTGCTGCAGCGCCGGCGCCTGCGCAGTTGTGCACTTGAAAGTGTCAGCACAGGTCAGATGTTGGCTACCCCAAAGCACTGCCTGTCAGCTGAGGAGCGCACCTCAGCAAGAGCCTTGACGACTTGCGTACACAGACGGCGCTGGCGCAGGAGCGGACGCGGCCGCGCGCTGGCCCTCGGGTTGACTGCCGGCGGCCAGAGGGCCACACCCTTGCCCAAAACAAGACGGCACCCAAACAGGTCGCACGCCATGGCTTGCGTAGGTACACACACAGATCCTCGCCTGCCTCTCTGCTTCCCTGACTACACCTCTCTCTCTCTCTCTCGCGCACACGCTACTACTCTCCGCTCGCACGGCTCTCTCCAGACACACAGGCCTCAAGCCCTGGCGTGTAGGTGGCTGCTAGGATACTTCTTTGTCCAGGTCCACGTGCGCTTGGCCGTCTGCATCGCTCAGCAACAAGCCAGCACAAACTTCATGAACCGCACTGGGAGCGAGTTCCTCTGCTTCGCAGAAAAGTGTCGGCTTCCAGCCAGTGCTGAATATGTGGCCTCACAGCACAGACCTTCGTGAAGGTTTGCGTCACTGTTTGTCTCTACCGTAAGACGTCAACCAACCCGTAATACGGGCAGTGCATAGATGGGCCCTTGATAGCTCTCCTGGCTAGTAACTAGCCTGAGCTGTCGCACATTCAAACTGTGCCATGAGATGTGCTGCATCTGAGTGCGATGCATCATAGCAGCTCATTTTGAAAGCCAAAGATCAAGTCGCCAATGTAGCCAGTGCCCTGGACCGCGCCTCTTGCCAAGCTCTCTGCACCAGACATAGGCAGGCGCGTCTGGCCGCAAGGTGGCCCTTCTCAGCATGCATGCGCTTTGCCGAACACCTCACGCTTGCAACACGACTCCAGGTTTCCTGCGCCTTTCTGGCCGGCCAGCATGCATGCCCTGACGGCGCCCCCGTGCGGCATATGGCCACAGGCACTGCTCCAACGCAGGCATGGACCGCCAGCACCGCACGGCGGCCTCTGGCGGCGCACAGGCTGTGCACGCTGCGCCACAAGGCGCCATCCTGGACCTGCCGGACTGGAACGAGGCGCTCAGGGCGCCGGGCGCGGAGCTGGGCCTCGCTGTTGCGCGCACGCCGGCCAAGACCTACGGGAGACTGGGCCCGCCTCAGGTGCGCTGTGCACCTGCTGCATGGTTTGCAGCCTGATGCCAGGCGAGGCAGTTTGTAAGGGCAAGCGCGCTGCATTGTCCGCTATGCAGCTCGCCGACCACTTGGCCAGCGCTGCGCTCCGCACGGCTGAGTGCTCGTGGGAACTCACCTCGTGCCGCTCGGCGGCGCAGCGAACGCCCCTGAGCCACAAACCGCCACCGACGCAGCCGCCGAGCTGGTCGCGCGCCGCACGCACGCCGATGCACGGTCCGCCCCAGGGCTCCTGCCTGCCCCTGGGCCAGGCGTGCTTGTGCTGTCGTCGTTGTGACGGTGGCGATGGACACCACGTACCTGCCCTGAGCCCCGCTTCAGAGCAGCCGCGCCTTTGGTCCCTGCCGCTGACACACCCGGACCAGCCCGTGAATGTGGCTGAGCCTGGTTCAGAGCTGGACGCTGGTGATATCCGCCATGGTCCATGAAGGCGCACGTATTGAGGCTTGCCCGAGTGCAGCAAACGTATGAGCGCAAGCCCTAGCCTAAACTTTTTGCAGCCGCCATGTTCCTTCTGCTGCGGCAGGCACGCCGGCGCCGCACGCGCCGTCCGCGCGCGGCGCCGCCCGGCCGCAGGGCAGCGCCGCCAGGCCGCAGGGTTTCCAGGACCTGCTAGCTGCGTCCCTGGCAAAGCTGGCGCTCGCGCCCGGCCCAGACAGTGCGAGGGCGGACGCCGGCCAGGCCCCGCCCAGCCGAGCGCGCCCGGACCGGGGGAACAGCAAAGGGGGGGAGCTGGGCCGCTGCAACTTGCGCGAGGCGCGACGCTCGCGCGTGCGCTTCAGCGCAACGCCGGAGGTCGCCGGCGCGGCGCCGCCGCCGCACAGCCCGGGCGAAGGTCCCGGCCAGGGCCCCGCCAGCGCGCACGCAGGTTCCACGCCGTACCACTCCGACCGGCGCGAGCCGCGCGCCGCGCCGCGGGTGGGCGCCGCGTCTGCGGGGCTCCGCTTTGGCGACGCTGGCGCGCAGGGCGACTGCCCCAGCTGCCCTGGCAGCAGCCTCGGCGGTAAGGCGGCCGGCGGCGACAGCCGCGATGCGTGGGCGGCGGCATGCGGGGGAGCCACGCCCGGCTCTCAGGGAGCGCCCGTGGTCAGTCCGGGCATGGGAGCACTGGCCGGCGGTGGCGGATGCAGCGAGTTCGTCCGCGGCGTGCCCCCTGCGGAACCGACCAAGCGGCAGGGCGCGCCCGCGGTGCTGGGCGCGGACGTGCGCGTGGCTGGGGACGAGCGGTGGGCGGAGCGCGTGCCTGATTCGAGGCGCGGCCCCCTGCGCCTGCGCGCGCGCTAGCCCTGGTCCGCAGGTCAGGTCAGGACCGGCTGCTGTTCCGCATTTCCATCTCGTTGTCACCGGCTTTGCTGCCGGCATGCAGATGCAGAGTGAGCCGCAGCCCCCTGCTGCGGCCGCAACGCTCATGCAAGCAGAGGGCTCCGGGGTGCCAGACGCTTAAACCCCGGGTTCAGGGTCCGTGGTCAGCAACGCATGTGGCGTGGTGCGAGGGGGGCTTGGCGGGCGGGCCGGCGCAGGCGCTGGCTGGACGGCGCGCCGAGCCCGCGCAGTGGCGCCATCCACCTGACGCCCGCCCAGCCGCTGCGGAGCCTGCAGGCGCCTGGTGGGAACCGCAGCTCAACCCTGCCTGCACTGCCTGTCAGCCGCTGGCGCTGCATGCAGCCTGCTGCCGCATGCTGCGACGCCTGCCTCTGGGCTGGCCCACGCTGCGCCCGCCGCTCTGTCGTGCCAGGCGACGAGTCGACAGGCACACTGCCGGCCTGAGTTTCCATAGCAGCTGCTGAGCGGCCGGTCACTGTGCGGCAATATGTGTGGAGGCAAGCTGATTTGGGCAGGAGCGCGGCGGGCACGCCAAGCTGGCGGCTGCGCGGCGCGCAAGCGCGTGCGTGTGGGGCTGCCCGCAGGTGCGGGCGCGACGCCCGACCTGGCGTGCCACAGCTCCAGCTCGCAGGCCAGCCTGGCCTCAAACAGCGCCGCGGCGGCCACGCCGTCCGGCACGCCAGCCGCAGGCCCCGGCTGGGCACCCGCTGTGCCCATGGACTTGCTCGCACACGTCGGCGACCCCGGCCGTGCCGAGACGGGCGACCGCCGGGCCGGTGCCGAGGTGCCGCCCAGCCCGGGCGCCGCCGGAGCGGCCGGCGCTGCCGGCGAGCCGGCGCGCGCGGCGGGCGCGCTGCTGGGCCTGGGCAGCCCGGCGGCCCGCGCGGCCGCGCGCACGCCCGCGAGCAGTGCGCCCCAAGAGCTCGCCCTGCACGCTCGAGGCCCACCGCCTGCCTGCTGAGCGCGTGCGGTCGCCTGTCCTGTGCCCTACGCCTGCCCATGTCCTGCGCGCGCCGAGCAGCTGTGCAGGCTGTGCAGACCGTGTGGGCGCGTAGGCGGCGCGCGCATGCACGTGCAGCCCAACCCGCTGTTCAACGCCACGCCCAGCCCTGGCGCGCCCGCGCCGCTGGCGCTCGCGGGCGCGTACACCCCGGCCTCCGCCGCTCAGCCCGCCAGGCCAGCGAGCGGCGCCGCCGCGGCTGCCTGGAGCGGCCGCGGCGAGCAGACCCCCCCGGCAGACGCCGCTGCGGCCGCGCCGCCCGCGGCCGCCCCGGTGGCGGCCGCGCCGGGCGGCCCCAGCGCCGCAGGTGGGAGCGGCAGGGCCGCCGCCGCGGCGCCTGCGCAGGCACCGGCCGGGTGCTCGGCGACCGGCGTGGTGGTGTCGCCGGCGGCGGACGCGCAGCTCGCGGCCGCGCTTGAGCTGGGCCTCGACCCCAGCGCCAGCCCGCCGCCAGAGCTCGGCGCGCCGGGGCTCGCCGGCGGCGGGGCGCCTGTGGCGGCGCCGGGCGCGGACGCGCCGCGCGCGCCGCGCACGCCGCGCTCCGCTATGCGCCGACGGGAAGGCGGCGAGGGCGCTGCGGGCGCGCCCGCCATCGGCCAGCCGCTGCGGGTCGCCACGCCCGCCAGGTGCGGGCCGTCGCTCGGTCACCTTTGGTAGCTCATGCAACCGCGCTGTGTAACCTTTGTTCTGTGTCCTTTTGGAAACCTCAACAGCCTTGCGGGGCTTGTGCCACATGCTGGCGTGCTTGACCATGACATGCAGGCCGAGCAATGAGCATCAGCCTTGGCACACACCTGCACAGTAGATACTTTCCAGTATGGTGATGGGAGCCAGACTTTATCTGTCTCCTTACTATGTACGGACTATGTTTATTTAAGTTTTAAATATTAATACATTGTCATGCTTGCGTTGCAAGAGCCGCTTTGCAGCGGCCGCGCATTGCTGACGCGCGCCGCCGCCGCGCAGCAGCCGCCCGCGCGTGGGCCGGTCCGAGCTGCGCAGCCTGCTGGGCGAGGCGGCCGGCCTGGCGGAGGCGCCCGCGCCCGCGCTCGGCAGCCGCGCGGCGCTGAGCCCCGTGCGCGCACCGGCGCGCCTGCGCGACGCGCTCGGCGGCCTGCAGGCGCGCCGCTGCATGTTTGGATCACACGCCACAGCTCTCGCTTCACTGCTCACGAGCGCTTGTGTGCACGCAAAATGTGCCCCCGCGCGCGTGCTCTGCCTCGCACGCATGGTCTTTCTGGCCACGCTGTTCCGTGCCCTCCCCCTGCCTCACGCCCGAATACATTGACAGACCATCGCAAAGATATTCGCGCTCAGGCAGCAGGGCGCACCCGTCAGCGCCTCGGCACGCCTGCGCGCCCCTTGCTCTAACCCTATCCAGGGTAACCTACTAACGCGCGCCGCCCCGCGCGCGCAGGTGCTCACGCCCGTGCGGCGCTCGCAGCGCAGCGGCGGGCCGGCGCGCGTGTCCACCGGCGCGCTGCTGCGCGGCGCGGGCTTCATGTATGCGCCCAACGATGCGCTGGCGCCGCGCCTGGCGCCCGCCGCCGGCCGCGCGGCGGCCGCGCTGGGCGCGCCGGCCTCGCCCCGCGCGGTGTGCGGCCAGGGACCCCTGCCCGTGTTGGCATGGCACTGACCCGCTGCCGAGAGTGCTTGAAAGTGGTCGGCCACCGGCACGCGCGCATGCCTTTGCTGTCGGCAGGAGGTGCGGGGCCGCCCGGCCGCAGGGCGACACAGCGGCGGCGCGCGCGCAGGCGCACGGCCCCACGCCGGACGGCGCCGCGCTACCCTACCCTATACCTGGCAGCGCCGCAAGCACGGCCACGCCTGCCAGCAGCGGCGCGGACACTGTCTCCATCTCCAGCACCGGCCGCGCGGGCGCGGCCAGCGCGCAGCCGTCCTGGGGGCCCCGGCCCTGGAGCGGCTCCGCGCCCGCGCGCGCCTCGGGCCCCGGCGGCGACCCCGTGCGGCGCCTGTCCGCGCTGCTGAGCGGCGACGAGGAGCCCCCTGCGCCCGACGGCTCACCTGGCATCACACAGGAGCCCTCCTCCCCGGGGGTGCTGCCGGGCGCGGGAGGCACCGCCGCGCGCGCGGCGCAGGCGCCGCTCGGCGCGCAGCCCGCGGCGGCCCCCGATGCGGGTGAGCCCTGGCGTGGCGCCGCCGCGCCCGCCGCGGCCGCGGCGCACGCCGCGCCGTTCCGCGAGGTCGGCAACGTGGTGCGCGCCGGGCGGGCGCCCGCCGGCGCAGCACCGGCGCGCAACGCCAGCGGCGGCCCGGGCCCCGCCGGCGGCCCGCGGGGCTTTGACGAGGACGCCGAGAATGCGGTGGCGGATGCGTGGGCGGCCTCGCCCGGCGCCAGCGCCGGCGCGGGCAAGGCGGGCGTGCACGGGCCGGCCGGGCGGCGGCTGTCGGGCGGCGGCGTGCGGCGCGCGAAGCACCGCGACCCGCAGGACCTGTCGCCGACTGAGGCCGCAATCCGCGCTGGCCTGCGCCGCTCCTCGCGCCTGCGCGCGCCCGCCGAGGCCGGCGCCCGATGAGCGCGCTCTGGCGGCGCCGCTGGCGCGCGCCTGCGTGTCCAGCGCGCGCTGCGGCCGGCGGCGCGTCCGGCACATGGCTCCGGCCTGCGGACGATGCAGGGCGGGCGCGGCGCTTGATAATATTGCATGATTGGCAGCAAGCGCACTTGCGCAGGGCTGCTTATGCACGGCTTCAGTGCTGGGCATGCATGGCTTCAGTGCGGGGCATGGCTTAGCACCCACTCCGCTGTGTGCGGGAGCCGCCGTGTGGTCCTACAGGGTGAGACAGCTCGATGGTAAGCGCTGCTGGCATGTCGTTACAGCATTATCTTAGCATCATTATATATTATTGTTTCTAGCAAATCTTACAGCACGCTCTCAGGAGGGATGCTCGGTGGTCCTACCAGGCATTGTCAGCAGTGTCCGGGGTCAGTCAGCATGAGCCTTCATGGGACATGTAAGGCCTCGTGAACAGGGTTCAGAACGCATGCGCTGCCACGTCTGCACATTCTCAAGAGCCACGATCAGAAGCGGTATGCCTGTTTCAGATCACGCGCGCAACCGTACCTGTGGCAAACAGGGACCCGCAGGCGCCTGCATACTCATGATGACCACCGCACAGTCCATGTGTCGACCCTCCACCAGCAGGCAGCTAGCTGAGCCGTGTACTGCAATATGGAGCCAGAGGCCCTCTTCCGGATGCGGACGACAGGAACCACAGGCGAAAGCGCGGCGCTGTGCTGGCTGTGCTGCGCAGGCATGTGCTCGCTGCAGCTGCTGCGCGCCGGCGCTGCCGCTGGCGGGGCTCCTCACGACGTGCTCGAGGCGCATTGCCAGGAGCACCTCTGGCCGGACTGCAGGTCGTGCGCCTCGGCGGACACGTCGCCGGCCGCGCTCACGTCCGCCGTCACCTGCGCGCCCAGTCCCCCGCATCTGCCGGCCTGCCCGGTCGGCACGAAGCAGGCATGCATGCCTAGCCCTTGCAGTGTTCCAGTCGAACAGCCCGCCGCTCACCGTCCCCGGCGTCTGCCGGCATGCCCGGTCCGCATGGAGCAGGCTCTCATGCATAGCCCTTGCAGAGTCCGTGTCGACAGTCCGCCGCCCACCATGGTCGGCGCCGGCGCGAGCGCTTTGGGGCGGAGGTTATCCGAACCCTAGTCCCGCGCGCGCCTCGATCTTTGCCCGCCCGGCCGGCGCGCTGGGCAGGCCGCGCAGGTGGACCTGGCCCAGCAGTAGGTTGCGCGACGCGCGGGCGTCATTGCCAGCATACAGCAGCAGGCTCGCCTCCTGCTGGCCCGCGTGCGCGGTCGTGAACACCTGCGCAGAGCTAGGGTTAGGGTCAGCAACAAGCCCTTCTGTGTGTGGCTTGCAATAGCCTTCTCTGTGTTTGTATTAGCAATAAGCCTTCTGTGCCTGCGCAGAAGCGGAACCATCCCATGTTGCACAGAGCAGCGCAAGATCGGGCACGCTCGGCCCATGGCCCAGAGGTGCTCCCGACACGTGTAGCACTGCGGCGGTCGATGGCTGCGGCACTGCTGGTAGCTCACGCGCTGGACGCTGAGCTGCTGGCGGCCGGGCAGCTTCATGCTGGATGCATGCAGGCGCGCGCATGAGGCCCGCCCGGGTCGCGGCGCGCCTGCTTCGCCGCGGCGGGCAGGGCCGCGGCCGCGGGGATGAGCACGTGCATGCGGTCGCCCAGCATGGCGACGCCGACGGCCGCGCGCGCCGGCGGCGGCTGCGCGCCCGCAAAGTCCGCATGGCTGCTGGACGCGCCTGCGCGGCGTGCAAGCCCTCCTCGCGCCTCTGCGCGGACGCTGCGGCGGCCTGTGCATAGTTGTCCTGGCCATGCACACTCGCCATCATCCTTGGCGTATGGTCAGGCTCACCCAGCGGGCCCGCGCACCTGTGAAGGGCACCGCGCGCCGCGCGGGAGGCTCGGGCAGCGGCGGCCGGCCCTGTATGGGCCAGGCCTGGTATGCGGCGCGTGCCTCTGTCTCGCCGGCAAAGGGCACGATCGCGCGCGCTGGCTCCAGCACCACCGCCTGGCGCGCAGCATCCAGTGCGCAGGTTACGGTCAGGGTTTGACGCCTGAAGCGCAGCAGCCAGCGCGCAGGCAGCCGCGCCTCGCATGCGCGCCGGAACGCGAGCGGCGTGCACATCATCAGGCATGCATGCCCAGCAGGAGCGTCACGCAGGCAGCTCTAGTACAAAGGCCTGGCATAACAGGGCGCGCCAGGTCCTGACTGTGCAACAAGAGTGAGCTGTGCCACCCTTGCAGGCTTGTGTTCTGCGCTGTGCCTGCAGAGCGCGCGCGCACCGCGCGGGGCTCCAGCGCGTGCGGCACATAGTCCGCCGCGCTCGTCGTGGTCCCCGAGAACTTGGCCGCGCTGCGCGCGGCGCGCGCGGGCGGCGGCGGCGCGCGCGGCTCGATCGCGTGCGCGGTGAACGTGTCCCGGTAGGCCGTGGTGGCCTCCCAGCGCGGCGCCTTGGCGCGCGGCGCGCGCGCGGGCGGCGGCGGCCGCGCCTCGATCTCATGCGCGCGGAAGGCCTCCTGGCCGCGCACACCCGGCTGGAGCCATTTGCCTGGCTGCTGTGTGTGGAATACTATAGAATGCTCGTGTAGCAGGACGCCTTGGTGTTCAACTTGCTGGCAGGTCAGTAACGGGCGCATGTAGTGAAAGCTTATGGGTTTTACGCGCGTGCGGCCACACTTGCCAGAACCTTGTCAGAGCGGCGCAGTGGATTGAGGCCCAAGCAGGACTGCTCTGCTCCAGCACCTTATACATGCTCACGGCGTCGAAGCGCGCGCCGCCGCGGCGCGGCGGCAGCTGCGGCGGGGCCCGGCGCGGCTCTATGGCATGCGCTGGGAAGTCGGCGTCGTAGCTTGTGCGCGCTGCGAACTTTACAGGGCTGCCTGCCGGGCACGCCCAGGGCATGTTGCGCTGCACAGCGGCCTTGCAGATGCTGACAAAGCATCACACAGAGCATGTAAGTACTGAATATCCTATAAGTATTGGAACACCGAGCAGGCTGAAGAGCCCAAAAAAAACAGCGACGCGGGCGCGCACGCTGCACGGGGGCCTGCGCGGGCGGCGGTGGGCGCTCGTGCGCGTGCGCGGGGTAGGCTTCTGCGTACGTGGACACGCCTGCAAAGGGCACGCTCAGCCGCACGCGAGGCGGCGCCGCCGCCACATGGGCCTCCAGCGCCCAGGCCTTGTATGCCTCCTGCGTGCGCACGCGCTCTGCTGTCGGTCTCTTCGCGCTTGCGCGCTCCGTACAGCCGCTAGTTCGACACGCATACAAACACTGTTTTTACTGTTTCAAGGACCGGGCTGCTGTCGCAGCTTGCGTTCTTTGTGCAGCGGCCATCTTGATATGTTCATATCCCAGTTATTTTGCTGCTCGCGGGCCTGTTTTCGACAAGCGCAGCTTGTGAACAGCACTGGCGCCTGAAGATGGCTGCTTGGTGGGGCGGCAGGTGCCTGGCTGGTGGTGATGTCTGAGAGTGGCGCATCGCGCCCGTGCAGCTTCACTTCCCGCCCGCGGAAGTCTTCGTGTGCTGAGTTCGAGATGAAGAGGTCTGCAGCGGTGACAAAGCAGGGGCCAGCGCAGGCTGCCATGGCGGGCACCGCGCGGCCACCCAGAGCCTGCCTCCGCGCACACCCCCAGGGAGTCAGCACCTGCCTAGCAACAAGCCTTCCAGGCAGGGACGTACTAGTGCGCGAGGCTCGGATGAAAGCTCTGCCGCAGAGCGCGACTCTCGACTTTCCTCGGGAATGTGCCTCAACCACCTAACCCCGGCACCAGGGCTGCCCCCCTCCACTTCAGCTTTCCTGCACGCTTTCCCTCCCTCACGGGAGGGAGGAGGACCGTCCTCCTTACTCCCTGGTCATTCTTCCAGTACAGGTACCCGGCAATTCGTGCACACACTGCTGCAGCGTGCAACAGGGCAAGTCGTTTACCTGCCCTGCATATGAGCGCAGCCGACCCGCACTCTCAGCCCGAAGATGCTGGCAGCTGGCACACGGGGCTGCTGCAAGCACCGTCTGCTTGAGCGCCGCGTGGCGTCGCACCTGCGGACCCAGCTAGACAGCATTCTCAGGGGCTCCTTCCTTTGCACAAGCGCGGAACGGCCCAGGAGAGGCTGCCGGACAGCATGCGTGAGGAGACACAGCACATGTGCGGCCAGTGCTGCCGCGCCAGCGCCGGAGGAGGCGCGCGGGGAGCACTTCTTCCTGACGACGCCCCTGTACTATGTGCGCCCCGCGCAACCGCTGCCGTGCAGCTGCCAAGGCCACCACAAAGTCTCTCGTGCTTGACACGTATTGCAAGCTACACTGAGCCGTGCCCACAGCCGTATAGCACTGTGTGCATTGCAAGAGCGCGGCAGCGGCGCCGCGTAGGCGAATGCCGAGCCGCACATGGGCTCTGCATACACAACAATGAGCCTTGCCCTCAGCCGTGTAGAATTGTAGAAACCCGAGAGCGCTGCAGCGGCGCGGCGCAGGTGAACGCCGAGCCGCACATGGGCTCTGCATACACGACGATTGCGGCGGACGTGATCGCGCGCTTCCAGCGCCTGCGCGGCCGCCGCGTGACGCTGGTCACCGGCACCGACGAGCACGGCGAGAAGATCGCGGCGGCCGCGGCCGCCAAGGGCCAGGCGCCCAAGCAGCACTGCGACGGCATTGTCGCCGCCTTCCAGGACCTCTGGCGCCTGGTGCGCGCACGCCGCCCGCAGCGTTTCACCCACACAGGTCGCACTCCAGGGCGCTGTGCGTGCGGCGGTGAGGTCGCCGCGCTGCGGTGCCCGGTCGGGCGGGGCTCGCAGGCAGTGTCGGGGTCCAGCAGCAATTTATATAGTAGTGCTCGGTAAGTCCATGCCACCTACCACAGCCGCTCCGCTGTGCAGAGGTGGCGCCTGTGCATGCATGCCGCCATGTCACGTGCGCCCGAGGCTGGCTGCAGACCGTGAGAGGCCCTGCGTCGCGCGGCAGCTGGACATCAGCTACGACGCATTCATCCGCACGACCGACGCCAAGCATGAGGCGCGCGCAGCGCTCCTCACCGCTCCGTCCCGGCGCACGGCGGCAGGCGCGGCGGGCTCGCCGGCTTGGGCGGCACCGCGTCTGGCGGCCTGGCCTCGGCTTGCGGACGGGCGCATGCTTGTCTGAGGAGTGGCCTGAGTAGGCTCGGCCTGCTGCGCGTGCCCGGCCTGCTGCGCGCGCCTGCTTGAGCAGCGTGAGCGATACCCTACCCTAGCGCGGCGGGCCGGCAGGCGGTGGTGCGCGCGATGCTGGAGCAGGTCTGGGAGCGCGGCGACATCTACAAAGCCAACTATGAGGGCGCGCCCCGCGCCTGCCGCTGCGCCCTGCAGCTGCTCCCCAGGTAGTTTCGCGATGTTCGGCGCTCGGCGCGAGTCGCCGAGCTCCTGTGCAGCACGGCCTTGACCCGGCCGCGCTTCCCTGTGGTGCCTGCCTCTCGCCCGACACCGCGTCCCTTTGTGTGGACCGTCTCCCGCGGCATCAACATGCATCATCGGGCCGGCAGCCCGGGGCTGCGCCCGCCAGCATGATGCACGCATGCGCTGCCTGCGCCGTGCCGGGCTCCCAGACAGCGCGGCCGCCCAGGCGGACCGCCGCCCTGTCCCCGCGCAGCGCGGCGCCCTGCCCTTACCCTACCCCTACCCCCGCGCAGGCTGGTACTGCGTCGGCTGCGAGCAGTACAAGGACGATGGCGAGATGGCGCCCGGCCATGTGTGCCCGCTGCACCGCGCGCCATGCGAGGAGCGGCGCGAGGAGAACTACTTCTTCGCGCTCTCGCGCTACCAGCGGCAGATCGAGGTGCTGCGCCCGTGCCACAGGGCTAGGGTTAGGGTAGGTTAGGGAGCGGCGCGAGGAGGACTACTTCTTCGCGCTGTCGTGCTACCAGCGGCAGATTGAGGCGCCGCGCATGCGGCATGGGGCTAGGGTTAGGGTAGGTTAGGAAGCGGCACGAGGAGAACTACTTCTTCGCTCTGTCGCGCTACCAGCGGCAGATCGAGGTGCCCAACGCCGCGCGCCGGGCGGTTGCGGGCGCGGCCGCGCGGCGGCCGCGCCCGCGCCGGACCGGCTGCGCGCCCCTGGCGTTGCGTCTGCGGGCTGGGCCTTGTTGGATGGGACAGCGGGCCTGCTACGTTGTCCCCTTGCACGCATATCCCACACGCCGAGCTGGGTCCTTCTTGGAAGCTAACTACACTGCAAGTCCTGAAAGCCCACGGGAGCGCTGACCAGGCACCCAGCCGTGTTAAGCTGCAACCGAAGTGCGACTGACCGGGCACGCAGGAGCTGATAGAGGGCGACGCCGACTTTGTGCAGCCGGCTGCGCGGCGCAACGAGGTGCTGGGCTGGGTGCGCAGCGGGCTGCGGGACTTCAGCATCTCGCGCGCGGCCGTCGCCTGGGGCATCCCCATCCCGCGCGACCCCAGCCAGACCGTGTACGTCTGGTTTGACGCGCTGTTTGGCTACGCGTCGGGTGCGCGCACACGTCTCGCAGCGGGAGCATGTGTCCACCAGACCGCTTTTTCGCATCACATCCGCATCTCGCCGCCTGTAAGGGACGGCGCAAACAGGGTCGCCTCAATGGTGTTGACCTGCCCCGCTGGTCATCTCTGCTGTGCGAGCGGGCATGAGGTCAGGGCAGCTGGCAGCTTCGCCTTGCCAGCCGGCTGCTGCAAGCGCGGTCCGTGCGCAGCAAGGCACGCGTGGTGCACGCATGGTGCACGCGGTGAAGCGCGCGCGCACAGCCATGGTCTGCTCATTGGTCACGCGCGCGCGCAGCGCTGCTGCGCGACGGCCAGCCGCCGGCCGCCGACGCGCTGGCGGCCGCGGGCTGGCCGGCGGCCGTGCACCTGGTCGGCAAGGACATCTTGCGCTTCCATGCGCTCTACTGGCCCGGCATGCTGCTCGCGGCCGGCCTGCCGCTGCCGCGCCGCGTGTTTGCGCACGGCTTCCTCGTGCGCGGCCGGCCTCCGCGGGCTGGCTGGTCGTCTGAAGCTGAACTTGCAGTTGGGGTGGCAGTTTGGGCGAGTGTGAAGGTGTGTGTGCCGTGCCAGACACGAGACGATGCTCTTGGGATGTGACCATCTCTGCGGTCTGGAGGCGTCTGGAGGCGCGTGGCCTTGCCTGCGATCTGACATACCGCGGCCTCGCGGCTGCTGCCACGCCGGGTCGACCCCGCGCGCCGCCCCCTGCCGCCCGGCGCGCCGCGGGCCGACGCCCCGGCCGGCGCCCGCGCAGACGAAGGACGGCCTGAAGATGGGCAAGTCGCTCGGCAACGTGCTGGAGCCGGGGCCGCTCGTGGCCGCGTACGGCTCCGACGCCGTCCGCCTCTTCTTCACGAAGGAGGTCCTGTTGGGGCAGGCGCGCGGCCTTACTCTGACCCGTACCCTGACCCTACCCCTGTCGGATGCGGCGGCGGGTGTGCGGCGGCTGCAGCCACGCGCACACCTCCGCGGGTACCTCCGCAGTCTGGGAGGTAGCTGGCCTGGGGTTAATGGGCACTGCAGTCCTGGGCTGTTCATAGCAAGCACGGCTGGACGCTGAGGGTGTGCCGGGAGCGTGAGACGCAGGGCGGCTCTCGCTGACGTGTGCGCCCGCGCCACGCCGCTCGCAGCAGGCCCCGCCGCCAGGGTTGAGCCCGATAGGTAGCGCGCACACGATATTTGCCACCTTTTTTTCCCTCCTTGCGAACCTCCAAGCGCGGCCGCCGGGGCGGGACGGCGACTTCTACGATCAGGGCTTGCGACACGGTCAAGCGGGTTCCCCCGCTAGGGTAGCGCCGACAGGCAGTGCGCGCGCGGCGGCGGCGGCAGGACGGCGACTTCTCGGAGCAGCGCTTCCGCGACACAGTCAACGCGGCGCTGGCCAACTCAGTGGGCAACCTGGCCAACCGCGCGTTGAACCTGGTGTTCAAAAACTGCGGCGGCGCGCTGCCGGCCGCAGCGGCGGACGTGCCCACGGCGCACCCGCTGCGCGCGGCCGCGGCCGCGCAGGCGCGCGCCCTCCCGCCGGCCGTGCGGTTGCCTGCGTGCGCTCGAAAGGGTCTGTGATGAGAGGTGCAGGGGCTGGGTGGGGTAGAGCTCAGGGTGCCGGGGTGCAGCGCTGCGGGACCCGCTTTGGCGCGAGGCTGACCCGCCGGCCAGGCTGCGCGCGCCTCGTGCCCCTGGTGTCTCAGCCGCCAGACTGCGTCGCCTGCTTGGCACATGCCGCCCCTGCGAGGGCCCCGGGCTTCGGCCGCTTGACCCGCGCCAATCTGTGCCGCCTCGCGCCGTTGCTGCTGCAGGGTTATGGCCAGGGTTTGGCCTATATTTTGGCGTGCGCGCAGGTCGAGGCCGCGGCGGCAGCGTACGAGGCGCTCGCGCTGCATGAGGCGGTCGAGGCCGCGGTGGCTATTGCCGCGCGCGGCAACCTGCTCATGGAGGAGGTCGCGCCCTGGACCGCGTTTAAGAAGGCGCGCCCCGATGCGCGCCCTCTTGATGCTCTGCACGCCGGCCGGCAGGGAAAGTGGCAGCGCCGGCTCTGGAGCGCCTCCCGTCAAGGTCGGCTTGGCACGCTTTGCGCGAACGAGGTTGACGCGCCGCACCGCCCAGGCGACCGTCACCGCGGGGGCGCGCCTGCGGACAAGCTGTTCATCAAAGTCAGGGTCAGGGTTGTGGCTGGTGCGCGAGCATGCATGTGCGGCTTGCAGGGCTCGGAGGCGGAAGTGGGCGGCCGAGGGGCTGGAGGTGGTGGCCGTGCTGGAGACAATATAAGTGTTAGGGTTAGGGCTGGCTTACAAGCATACATGAACTGCCTGCAGGGCTCGGAGGCGGAGCGGGCGGCCGCGGGGCTGGAGATGGTGGCCGTGCTGGAGGCCGTGCGCATCGTGGCGATTCTGCTGGCGCCCGTCACGCCGCGCCTGGCGGCGCGCATCCACGCCGCGCTGGGCCTGCCCGAGGCCGGCTTCGGCGCGCTGCGGTGGCGCGACGCGGCCTGGGGCGGCCTGGCGGCCGGGCAGGCGTTCGGCAAGCCCGCGCCGCTGTTTGCGCGGCTGGAGGGCGATTTCGTCTGCGCGGAGGCCGCGCCCGCCAAGGCGCTGGCCGGCGCCGCGGCCTGAGCCCTGTATAATGGCACTGAAGCCCGTGCCCGCGTGCGCTGACATGCACAGTGGCCGGTGTGTGCTCGGGCGAGAGCTGGTGCGCGCGCTGCGCGTGCGGGGCGCGGCGACGCACAGGCCGCGCCTACGGTGACGCTGGCCACCCGCTTTCAGCCTGTGTGCACGGCTACAACGCATGAGCATTTGAACGCATCTTCACTGCGCATGCAAGCTCTGGAGCGTCTGCGCTGCGGGGCCTGCCTGTAAACAGTTTGACATCAAAGTCCATCAACAAAGTCCCCGTGCCCGCCAAATTTGGCCGATCAGCCTTGATGGCTAGCAAGCTAATTCCCTCCAGAACAGTAGAGAACAGCGTGCGGAGCTCGGTTGCGCACTGATCAGTCACAAGTCGTCTGCGTTTGCTGCGAGGTGACTCTGGCCTCTTTCATGATGCTGCTGCTCCAAGCGCCCTTGCCAGTGCACCCGCTCAAGTCCAGACGTGGCTCTGCTCAGTCTGCTCCGCACTGCCTCTCTGTGACTTCCTGCTTGGGCCCGAGGGCCGGGCTGCGCTGCCCCCAACTGGTGTGCGCATGGGTCCTAGGGCGTGAGCTTGTGAGCCCTGCGGAGGCAGCCGGGCGACTGCAGCCATGGCTGATCAGGAGCCGGCGCACGGCGAGGGGGAGGAGGTGGGTCGCGCCCAGACGCGCTACATGCGCGCCGCAATGCTCCCTCACGGACTTCTCACTTCGCTCTGCATTCTTTGACCTGAGCAGTCCAGCTACTAGTCCACAGGTCACTCTGTTTATTTTTACTCGAGAAACAGCGCGCGCACCTCTGTGCAGGCCGTCGATTATGGGGAGGATGCGGAGGCAGACGATGCGCTCATGCATGAGGACGAGGCAGGCGGCGAGGCCGCAGGCGGCGAGCCTGCAGGGACCGAGGCTGCAGACGCCGTGGCGCCAGGCGCCGCCGAGGCGCCAGGCGCTGCCGAGGCGGCAGGCAGTGCGGACGCGGCAGGCACCGCGGATGCGGCAGGCACTGCAGACGCGGCAGCTCGCAGCGTGGGGCAGCCCGCAGAGGCCGCTCCCGCCGCTGAGCAGCCGGCGGCAGCTGACGCAGCGCCCGCGCAGCCGGCCGAGGCGCTCGGCGGGGCCGCGGACGTCGCCGGCGGCGCCGGGGCGAGCGCCGAGGCGAGCGCGCCCGCGGATGCGCAGGCGGGCGGCGGCGAGCAGGCGCGGCCCTGTGCCTCACGCATGGCTTTGATGCGCGAGTGGTCTGTGCCTGTGCGGATGCCAGACGCTGATGTGGCGTTGCGCGCAGGCGGCAGCGCCAGCCACCAACGGCACCGCCGCGCCCGTCGCCGCGTGCGCCCCGCCTCGCCTTGCAGGGCCGCAGGCGGCAGGCTTGATCAAGGCTGCTTAGTGTTGGTGGTTGACGCAGCGGCCAGTGCTTTGTTGGATGGCCGACTGCGCACTCCGGCCGCGGCGGCACGTAGCGGCAGGCGGCGCTGACGCAGGGCGGCGGGCGCGCAGGGCCAGCGATGCGGATGACCCGCTGAAGCTGCCGCCGCATGGCACAGAGGTGTTTGTGGGCGGCGTGCCGCGCACGGCCACCGACGCGCAGCTGGCCGCGCTGGCGGCCGAGATTGGCGAAGTGCACAGCGTGACGCTGCTCAAGGACCCGCAGAACCCCAGCCAGAACCGCGGGTGCGCCGCCCCCGGACTCGGCCGCACGCTTGTTGCGCCCGCATGGTCAGGCACCGTGGCGTGAGCGCAGTAGCATCATAACTTGTGCAGCAGGGCTCAGGCGCTGTAAGGAGTCGTGCAATGAGATGCAGGGGGCTTGGCACAGCCGCTCAACGATGCCGTGCAAGCGGATGCTGCCGCCGCTCTGGGCGGCTGGACTCCCTAGAGCGGGGGCGCCCGGTGATGCGGCTGCGCCGCCCGGTTAGGGTTAGGGTGATGCGGCTGCGCCGGCGCAGGTTCGGCTTCGTGAAGTACAAGGCCAAGGAGGCGGCCACGGCGGCGCTGGCCAAGCTGGGCGGGCGCGAGCTGGCGGACTTCCCGGGGCAGACAGTGCGCGCCCGCCGCCCCCGCCGTTGCCGCCACGCAGGGCTGCACTCCGCGCCGACATAGCTCCGCGGGCCGCGTGTTGCGTGCGCGCTCGGCCGCGCGCGGGCGCTGCTCTGAGGCGCGAGCAGCGTGCTCCGCGCTGCTGCGCGGCGTCTGCTGCGCTGCCCAGCCACGTTCTTGGCAATGCTGAGCTGCGTGCTTCGCACTGCCGAGTTGCCTGCTGCGCACGGCTGCTCCGGGAGCCAGTGCTGCACTAGCGAGTGGTCGTGGGGTGTCCTGGGGTCCGCACTTGCGCTGCCCAGGCGCCCCCGCCCGCGCCCCGCGTCAGCTCGCCTGGCGCGCCGGGGTTGCCGAGCGCCGGCCGGGGGCGCGCAGCTGCGCGTCGCGCCCTCGCAGTCCAAGCACAAGCTGTACGTGGGCAACCTGCCCAAGGACATGTCCAAGGAGGACCTGCAGGCCACCCTGGCGCCGCTGGTCAAGGGTGCGCTGCCCCCCGGCCTGCCGCGGCCCGCTCATGCGCTCACAGGAAGGTCGCCTTGCTTTATTCGTGGAGCTTCGTGGCGCGTCAACGACTGCGCGCATGTGCGCAAAATGGCCGGTGTTGCATGTTGGGGGAAGGGGTTGCAGGCAAAGCGCGCGCGGGCGCCGAGCACGGGGGCCCCAAGTGACAGGGTTAGGGTTAGGGTAGGGGTAGGACATGCAGGATAAAACTTATCCTCTATGCCCTGACCGTGGGGCGCAGGCGTGGAGCACATCGAGCTGCTCATGAGCAAGGAGGTGCCGGGGCAGAACCGCGGCTTCGGCTTTGTGGAGTTCTACAACCACACCTGCGCGAACGCCGCCAAGGGCGTCCTGAGCGCGCCCTCGTACAGGCGCGCTGGCTGCGCGGCGCCACCTTAACAAGCTTGCCATGTATGCGCCTGGCGAGCTTGTGTCACGCTCTGCGTGGTGCGGATGCACAGCCGTGCATTTGAGCACTCTGATGCAACCTGCGCTGGACGCGCTTGCTTGCGAGCGGCTGGCGGCGCCGCGCGCGCGCTGCGCTGCGCCTGGCCGACGCAGCTGCCTGGGACACATGAAGTCCGCGCTGAGGAGCGTACCCCAACGGTTCCTTATATTCTAGGAGTCGTTAAAACCTGTTTCGCTGCGCCGCAGGATGAAGGGCCGCACGCTGACCGTCTCGTACGCGGAGCCGCGCCAGGCGGACATGCAGCAGGCGCAGGCGGCGCAGGCTGCGCCGGAGGCGGTCAAGGCGCGCCCCGCCGCGCGCCCCGCCAGGCCCGCGCGCGCCGCCGCCGCTGGCCGACCCTGTGCTGCTGTGCGGCGCGCTGCGCCCACCGCGCTCGACTTTTCAGGCCGGCCCGCGCCGCGGAGAGCCTCGCTGGGGAGCCGCACGATGTATGGCATGCGTCTCGTACGCTGTATGGCGTGCGCGCCCTTTAGCCTGTCTGTGCCAGAGAGCATGAGCACGCGTGTCACGGCCCGCATGCGCGGCGCAGTCGGTGTACGTGGGCAACCTGCCGGCGAGCGCGAGCGAGGCCAAGCTCAAGGAGCTCTTCGAGGGGCTCGGCAGCGAGGCGCGCCCGCCGGCCCCTCCGCCCGCCTGCACGTCCCGCATAAAGCCGTTGACCTGACCTGCGCTCGCGCCGGCACCTCCGCCCGCGTCCATGCATGCGCACCGGCTGCGCATGCGGGTTCCCGGCTGGCGCTGTACGACCAGTGGCGTGGCACCAGCGTTTGCCCACCCTTGAGTCGGCCCGCATGCGCGCGGTGGGGCAAGCGGAAGCCGTAAGCGCACGACATCATGGAGCACTCATCAGGGACCTGCTTGGCGGAGGCGTGTGATGATCGTTGTATGATGGTCTGTGTATGATGTCATCGTGTGATGATCGCACGCCTCCGCCAGCAGGTCCCTGATCAGATGTTGCATGACGTCGCGCGCCCACTGCTTTCGCTTGCCCCCGCGTGCCCATGCGGCGCGACCCAGGGTGTGCGCGCCCTTCAGGCGCTGGCAGCAGCAGCGGGCACGGCGGGATGGCGCCGCCCGAGGTCCGCGGCGCGCCGCGCGCGCGCGCAGGTGGTCAAGGTCGTCATCCCGGCCGCCAAAGAGGGCCGGCCGCACCGCGAGTTCGGCTTTGTGCACTTTGCCGAGCGCGCGACGGCCGTGAAGCTGGTGGACGACGCGGAGAAGGGCACCAAGCCCAGCCTGGACGGCAACACGCTCGAGGCGCGCCGCGCGCGCCAAACCCTAGCGCCGCGCGAGCCGAGTGTGGCCAGCGCGCGCTCGCCAGTGTACAAAGCTTGGAGAGGGTGCTGTGCCGGACGTGGATCCTGTGCTCATGGGAGTGGCGGCGTGGGGACTGCGCTGACGGCCGTGTCGGCGTGCCGCCGCGCTCTGTCGCAGGCGGCCGCCAGAGTGCGCTGTTGCCTGTGTGAAAGCTGCCGGCGTGAGGCGGGCGTGGCCGCGCCAGGTGCGCATGGCGAAGCCGCAGCAGTCCGCGCAACCGCAGGCCGCGTACGGCGGCGGCGGCCGGGGGTTCAACGCCATGGGTGGCCGAGCGTCAGGCGCGTGCGCTCGCTCTGGCGCCCATGACCCCCACTGTGCATTTTGTTTTTCACCATCTCCGTACCTCGTGAGCTCTATCTGCCCTGCCTTGCCCTGTCTTTCGAGGCTTCTTTCCCCCCAGGCTCTCGCCCTTGCACTTGCACCTGCCGGCTGCAGAGGCAGGGCACTGCTCGGGCTGGGGAGCGGGCGGCGCGGGCGTCCCACTCGAGCGCGCTCCCGCGGCGCAGGCCGCGGGAGCTTTGCCGGGCGCGGGGCGGCTGGACGTGGGCGCGGCTACGGCGGCGGCTACGGCGGCGGCTACGACGGCGGTTGGGGCGGCGGCGGCGGCGTGTACGAGGACGCGTACATGGACGACGGCTACGGGGGATACGGCGCCGCCTACGGCGCGGACGCATACGGCGGGTACGGCGGGTACGGGGTCGCGCCGGCCGCCGGCGCGCTGGTCCCGATGGTGCTGCCGAACGGCCAGGTGCGTCCGCGCCTGCCGGCGTTCCGTGAGCCGGGGCGGGCGTGCATGGGCGTCGGCGCCCCCGCGCATGGCCAGCTCAGCAGCCCGTGCTGGGTTGCGCTGGCCAGCGCTGTGCGCACTTCAACTGCCGGCGCTCGCTGCGTGGGTCCGCTGGACTCGTGTGCGGCGGCAAATGGGCAGGGCCTGTGCGCGGCGACAAGCAGCCGTTCCGGCGGCCCGCAGGCGCGGCGGCGGCGGCCGGCAGAGCCTTAACGCGGCAGGCTGCTTCCTTGGGGCCTGACAGGAGCAGGAGCCTGGAGGCCTGAGCGGGGCGGCGGCCCCTGACGCCTCGCGGTCCGCCCTGAAGTCCGGCCGGGGCGGCAGGTGGGGTACATGCTGCAGGGCGGGCCCGGCGGCGCGGCCGGCTACGGCGCGGCCGGCGGGCCGGTGCGCTCCGCGCGCGGCGCCTATAGCGGCCCCTCGCCCGGTCGCGGCGGGCGCGCGCCGCGCGGGCGCGGCCCGCCCGCGGGCGCCCAGCGGTACCGGCCGTACTGACCGGCGTCGCGCCTCCGGCGGCCCCCTTTTGCAGCGAGCAGCCGCCGAGGTCGCGCCGCCCTGCCGTTGCGCTTGCACGTTGTTCTTGGCAGCTGCAGCTGCCCTTCGTTTTTGGGATGAACAGGGCGTCCTCTTGTTGGGTCCGTGTGCTCACGCCCTGCAGGGACACCTTTGGATTTGCCACGGTGTGAACCGCGTCCTGAGCGCTTCAAGCTTCAAAGTGCGCTCACAGCGTGCACTCATGTCACCATGCGCAACCCTGCACATGCTTGTGCTGGCATGTGGTATTGGTCACTGGTGGATGTGACAAAAGGGAGGGCTGTACAGCACATCGCTCCCGCGAAGTTCATGCACACCGGCGTGGCGGCCCATCAGGTGGCTCGCATGCATCATGTGGAGCCGGATAGGGCGTGACCGAAGGGGTTTAGAAGATGGAGAAGGAAGCAAAATCCTGTGCAAGGGCGGGCGCAATCTTGCCTGTCCATCCGAGAGCGTGCACTGTCAAGGAAGAGGCTGGGTGCTCTGCTTGTGCGTCTACTGGCGCCGCCTGTCGTGACAAGCAAAGGCGCTGCCTGACGCGAGCGCGCTCCAAGCATATGGCCACGGAGGACAGGAGGTTGTGAGGCTGCCGAGAGCGGCCAGTGAGGAGTGCGCCGAGGGCGCTCAGCCAGGATGAAGACGCCCGAGGGGCCTGTGGCACTTCATCCAGAACTGCAGACACCTGGGCAGAAGGCGAGCCAGGCCTGGGCTGTCTCAGGCGTGTTTGGGAGGCAGAGGAAGACATGTGCAGCCTGCCTTGCAGCCGTGGCCCCCGTACAAGCTGCGCCGCGCACGTGTTTCCGCCGGGCCGGGTGTCTGTGCAACGAACCCAAGAGGAGTGCTAGCGGGGCGCACCGGCGTTGGATTGCCAGCCGCGGTGCCCTGCGACCTGCAGGCCCGCGACCTGCAGCGCTGGCCAGCGCTGCGCGGGTGCCTGCTTCACCCATGTTAATCCACCATGCTCCAGCGCGCTGTGCGGATGCGCAACCAACGCTACACCGCGTGGCGCAGATACCAAAGGCCGCGGGCCAGCTGACAAAGGTGCTGGCGGGGCTTCGTCATACGTTCGTGGTGGCCGATGCCACGCTCCCAGACTGCCCGCTGGTGTACGCGAGCGAGGGGTGCGGCCCAGACACGGCGGGGACCTGCTGGGGTGGACGTCGGCTGCCCCGACCCCTTGCATGCAGTCCTCACGCAGCTTTGTCGACGTGTATACCGAAGTTTGTTGCGGAAGCGGCTGGCGGCAACCTTGTGGTGTTCCTGACTTGCCAATCATGCAGCCCTGCTCGTTACCGCGCCGCTGCTGGCTTTCCCGGCTCTGCGGGCTGCGCAGTGTGCATCGCGCGGGGCCGCTCACGGCACGTCGGGGTTTGCCGCGCAGGTTCCTGCAGATGACGGGCTACTCGGCGGAGGAGGTGCTGGGGCACAACTGGTGCGCGGCGCACTGCTTGCTGCGGGGGAGTTGCGCGGTGGGTCCCAGCAGACCAAGCGCGCTGCGGGTCGCCAGGCCTACCGTCTGCAGCTGCGCGCCTGGCGCGGTGTCAGCTGTTCGGGCATAACAGTGTAGTGCTAAGCTGGGTGTGGCAAAGCGTAGCGCAGCGTTGGCAGCTGCCTGTGTGCTCCCTCGCACCGCTGGAGTCTGCGGGCAGTGCACGCAGCGCCTGCAGAGCCGCAGTGCTCTCGTGCACACAGCGTGGCCAGTGCTGTTGCAGCACCGTGCCGACAGTGGGGGCGGCGTGCCCGAGCGTGAGCCTGTGGCACGCACCTCGCCTGCGGTGCGAGCCACGCCGCAGCGCAAGCCGATAGCGAGCGGGCGCCGTAGCGTGGGCTGCTCGACTCGGAGCCTGCCGAGCGCGCAGCGCGCCCCCCCCATGCCGCCGGCCGCCGCAGCGCCGCGCGAGCAGGCGGCGGCGTCGCGCGCGGCGGGGCGCTGACACGGGCGCCGCGCGCGCGCGCAGCCGCTTCCTGCAGGGCGAGGGCACGGACCCAAAGGAGGTGGCGACGATCCGGACTGCTGTGCGCAACGGCGAGCCGGTCAGCGTGCGGCTGCTCAACTACAAGCGCGACGGCACGCCGTTCTGGAACCTGCTCACGATGACGCCCATCAAAACCGAGGATGGCAAGGTGTCCAAGTTCGTCGGCGTCCAGGCGCGCGCCCGCCCAGGTTGCCGACGCACCTGCCAGCGCTGCGCCGTGCCTGAGCGCGCGCGCCGCGGCGTGCCACCCCTTACGCCGGCGCGGCAGCGCGCGGCGTCCTGCTGTCGCGCCGCGCGCTGCCTGCGAGCCTGCGGTGCAGGAAACGGGCGGCAGCGTGCCGGCCGCCACCCGACGTGCTATCGCCCATAGAGGTAGGACACGGGAGGCGCGGCCGCGCGCCGAGCCGCCAGCCGGGCGCGCGCGCGGGCGCGGCCGCCTGCCGACAGCGCTTACCTCACGATGAGGGCGCGCGGCGCCGCGCTAAGCATGCAGCGGTGCGCGGCAGGTGGACGTGACGAGCAAGACCGAGGGCGCCGCGTTTGCCGACGCGACGGGCGTGCCGCTGCTGGTGAAGTACGATGCGCGGCTGCGTGAGAACGTCGCCAAGGGCATTGTGGAGGAGGTCAACACGTCCGTGCAGGTGCGGCCCTAACTCTTGCCCGCGGCGGGCAAAAGGGCGCGGGCAGCCCGGCGCGCGCTCTGGGGCCGGCGCGTGGGCGCCTCCGGGCCCTTCTGCCGCGCGCGGGAGCGTGGCGACGCGGGTGGTGGGCGTGCCAGCATGCAAGCGCGCATGGTGCAGCTGCGCGGGCTGTGCCCAGCAGAAAGGGCAGCCGTGAGGGGGCTCGGCCGGAGCTCGGCACCGCCAGTGCGGGCGCAGGCGCGGGGCGCTCGCCCGGCGGCGCTGTCGCGTGGGGCGCGCTGCGCGCATGCGCAGCAGCCACCGGCCTGGGCTCATGCGCCTGCGCGCCGCGCGCGCGCGCGCCGGCGCGCGCGCTCGCCTGATTGCTGGTCGGCGCCAGCTCGGCTCTGGCGGCAGCCGGCCCGTTGCCGGGCCGCCGCCAAGCCGCTGCTGAAAACCTACTCTATCCCTATCGGCCGCGCGCGCGCGCCAGGACGCGGAGCTGGCGGCGCGGCTGGGGAAGAAGATGACGGCGCCCAAGTCGTTCCCGCGCGTCGCGCTGGACCTGGCCACGACCGTGGAGCGCATCCAGCAGAACTTCTGCATCTGCGACCCCAACCTGCCCGACTGCCCCATCGTGTTCGCCTCGGACGGCTTCCTGGAGATGAGCGAGTACGACCGCTTCGAGGTGCTCGGCCGCAATTGCCGCTTCCTCCAGGCGCGCGCCCGGACCGCGCGCCGCAGGGCCGCTTCCCCGGAGGTGCAGTCAGCATGAGTCTGTCTGGCCCTGCCGATGCATGCTGCGATTGCGTCACAGGGCGCCATTCCCTGGCTGAGGCCGACGCCAGGGCCACAGAGGCCGCGAGACAGGAGCTGATGTCCTGGGCACTGCCACGCGCGCGCAGGGCCCCAAGACGGAGCCGGCGGCGGTGGAGGCGATCCGCGGCGCGCTGAAGGCCAAGGCGGAGACGACCGTGCGCATCCTGAACTACCGCAAGAGCGGCAAGCCGTTCTGGAACATGCTCACGATCGCGCCCATGGCCGACGTGGACGGCACGCCGCGCTTCCTGATTGGCGTCCAGGCGCGCGCGTCGTAGGGTTAACCCTACCCTATCATGTCCCGTCGCCCGACTCCAGCGTGCGCGTGTGGCCGCTGGCGCTGAGCGTTGCCGGCCGGGCAACATGCATGCATCATGATTGTTTGCGGCTGCGGGGCTGGGACCGGGGCATGCGTCGCGCAGCCGAGCGAGCAAGCCCTCATTATGCATGCAGCCGTGCAGCGGTGCACAGAGTGAGCCTGAAACGCGGCGGAGGTCGGCCGGGGCATGGGAAGCGGTGGCGGGCGGCGGCTCGCGCGGCCCTCCCCCTAGCAGGCCGGGCCGCCCTGAGGAGCGCGCTGGCTGCGCCGCAGGTGGACGTCACGGCGGCCGAGGCGTCGGCGTCGGCGGCGGCGACGGCAGACGCCACCCCGCAGGTCAAGCCGGAGCAGGTGGCGGCCAGCACGCAGATGGTGGGCATGGCGGTGAAGCAGCTGACAGCCGGCTGGTCGGTCACGGGCGACGTATGGGCGAGCATCCACGCGGGCGTCGCGCGGCTCAAGCCGCACAAGGCGCACGTGCGCCGCCCGGCCCAGGCTTCTGCTGCCGAGACGCTCGGGGCGGGTGTCGCTGTGGGGCCAAGGCCCCCTGCTGCCGTTCCAGGCGGGCCTGTGCCCCGCTGGCAGCCACTGCCTAAGTTGGCAGTAGGTCAGAAGCGCGGAGCGGCTCAGAACGTCACAGGGGCGGCGCCCGAGCGTGGAGTGGGTCGAGTGTCACAGGGGCAGCGCTGAAGCGTGGAGTGGCTTCGACTGTCACAGTCAGGGGCGGCGCACGTGGACCAAACCCTATATCCTAACCCTCTTTCGCGCAGGACACGGGCAGCGCCGCGCTGCGCTCGGTGGAGCAGCGCGCGGGGCGGCTGGCGCTGTCGCACTTCCGGCGCGTCAAGCAGCTCGGCACCGGCGACGTCGGCCTCGTCGACCTGGTGGAGCTGCAGCAGGGCGGCTCGCGGCGCGCGCCCTGCCCGCAGAACCCTACCCGCAGCCCCCCGCAAACCCTATCCACAAACGCCGGAACACTGCCCCACACTGTCCAAGTATGGCCAGGCGACCCCTGGGCATGCAGCAGGATCGACAGCGGTGCAGCTACTTCCCAGACGCAGCTGGGATGCCGCAGGGGGGAGCAGCCTGCGCACATTGCAGGCAGCACAGCCTGTGCCCCTCCTGCCCCGATGCGGGCGCGCGCGCGCCTGCTCGGCAGCGCGCCAGCGCGCGCGGCCAGGCGCCGCTCCACGGCTTGCGCCGCGCCGGGCGCGCGCCCCGGCACGCGCGGCCAGAGGCTGCAGGGGCCTGTTTGCGCTGTGCACCGCAGCGCGCCGCGCGCGTGCCGAGCAGCGGCGCGCGGGGTGCCCAGCTATGCGGTGATGGCGCCGGAGGTGAGAAGAGGCGCTGAAGCGTGACAAGGTCATGCACACAAGGCCGCATCGCAGCGCGCCGTGCGCATGGTAAGAGGCGCCGCTCGCGTGCTGGGGCGCCGCTCGCGTGCTGGGGCGCCGCTGAGGGCCCGAGGCGCGGCCGCGCAGGTACGCGATGAAGACGCTGGAGAAGGCCGAGATGCTGGAGCGCAACAAGGTCACGCGCGTGCTGACCGAGGAGCGCATCCTGGGCACGGTCGACCATCCCTTCCTGGCCACGCTGTATGCGACGATCAAGACGGAGAGCCACCTGCACTTCATCCTGGAGTTCTGCGAGGGCGGCGAGCTGTACGCGCTGCTGCAGGCGCAGCCCGGCAAGCGCATCAAGGAGAGCCACATGCGCTTCTACTGCGCCGAGGCGCGCGCCCGATCAAGGTTGGGGGTTGAACCCCTGTGCTATCGTGGGCGGGGCGGCCGGCGCAGCTGTGCGAGGCGCCTGCCGCTCGCAGGGCGCCGCCTGGGTGCCTGCTTGCACAAGCTGCTGGTGCCCGGCAGGGCGTGGGCGCTTTCATCGAGGCTCTCCTCAGTCGGCGCGCCTGCTGCACTGTGTGCATCCATTGTCATTAAACTCTTCGGTCACCGGGCTGTGTCCAAGCACCGGGGGGAGCGCGAGAGGCCGGGAGGCTGTGGCGCTGCGGCAGGCCGCCTGATGCCCGGCCTGGCGCGCGCAGGTGCTGCTGGCGCTGCAGTACCTGCACCTGCAGGGCTTTGTCTACCGCGACCTGAAGCCCGAGAACATCCTGCTGCACCACACCGGCCACGCGCTGCTCACCGACTTTGACCTGTCCTACTCGCAGGCGCGGCCCCCCGGCCGCGGGCGCGCAGGACGGCGCACCGCCCGCCCTCCTGGTGCACGTGGCGGGCCGCGCTGACCAAGCACGTGCAGCGCTCCGTGCACGGGGCAGTGGACTGCGGTCCGGTCGGAGGGCGGTCGTGCGAGTGCGTTCATGCGGAGCAAGGCCGGCTTGCGCGGCATATGAGTTTGTTGCAGGCAGCGCTGCAGTGCGGGCACGCGCCGGGAAACTGTGCGCATCGCTCTGCTCCGCGTAGCGCCGCAGAGCGCAGCGGGCGGCTGGGTGCGGCGTGCTCGGCGTCACCTGACAGCCGGGCGCGGGACAGAGAGATGACGGCCTGCTGCCGCGCCGCGCAGGCGACCACCACGCCGAGGCTGGAGCGCAGGGCGGGCGCAGCGAGCGCGGCGCGCGCGCCGGGCGCAGCGGCGCGCGCGGTGGCCGCGCGCGCGGGCGCCTCCCTGCGCGGCGCCGGCGCCGCCTCCAAGCCTGCCAAGGTGTGTGGCTGCCTGCGCCGCGCTGCCGGAGCCGCCAGTGGCGCGGCCTGTCTCAGGGGGGCAAGCGGCGGCGCGGCCACGGCTGGACAGCCTACCGCACGCAGGGTAGCAGTGTGTCACGCCAGCGCTTGGGGGGCCCGAGTGGGGCGCGCACGTGCTGGGGCTGCTCACTGCCAGCGGCAGACCCGCAAAATACTAGACGGGGCGTGGGAGGGTGTCGTGTGTTGGTGTCTGCAGGGGCATGGCTGGTAGCAACAATGTGTGGGCGAGACGGAGCGGCCCAGCAGCACCAGGGGGCACGGGCGAGCAGGCAGCACGTCAGAGGCTGACCTGGGGCAGCCGGGGCTCTGGCAGGCCGCGGAGGAGGGCACAGAGGGCAAGCCCGCGCTTGAGCACGCAAAGGGCCAGAACGCGACCGCGTCCGCCGCGCAGCCTTCCGCTGCCATGGCGGACGGGGCCGCGGACGGGCGCGCGCTGCCGCCGGACGGCACGAGCTGTTGGCCCAGCCGGCCAGAGAAGGCTGGGAAGCCTGCGGCCTCGCGCCCGACCGCGCAGGTGCGCCCGCGCGCTCGCGCGGCGCGTGCCGGGTGCCGGGGCTTGCGGTGTGGTCGGGGCTGCTGGGCGTCGGACGCGTGTGGGGAGGGCCTGGCGAGAGGGGCGGGCAGGGACGCAGCAGGGTCGCAAAGTGCAGGCGTCTCGTGACTGCCAGCCAGGGCGCTGCCCCCGGGTCTGCCAGAAGCAGGCAGCCGTTGGCACGGGGGCTGGTTTCGGAACCTAGGGTGTCCGGCGGCGCCTGCTGAGCCAGGGCATGCACCGGCACGGTGTGCTTTGGCAATGGCAAGGGCAGGGTGTGCAGAGGGAGAGGCGCTGACATCGAGCGTGCGTTTTCTACCTGACCCTGACCCTAACCTATCCCCGGGCCGCAGGAGCTTGCGGCGGAGGAGGTGACGCTGGTGGCGGTGCCGGAGGGGCGCGCCAACTCGTTTGTGGGCACGGAGGAGTACCTGGCGCCCGAGATCATCAACGGCGTCGGCCACACCGCGGCTGTGGACTGGTGCCGCCCCGCGCGCAGCGGGCTCGCTCTCAGCCAGCATGCATGCAGCATGCATCGACGTTCTGGTGCTTGTGCGGAGCAGCCGCGCCATCGGCCTGGCAGGCGGCTGACGCCACGTTCGCTCTCACCGTGGCAACGCCTGGCTTCTGCGGACGCGGGCCCCAGCTGGCACGCCTGAATGGAGCGGCCTGCCGAGGCAACGCGACCAGCATGAGCGACGGCGCGCGCCCGTGGGGGCAGGTGGAGCTTTGGCATCCTGATGTACGAGCTGCTGTACGGCTTCACGCCCTTCCGGGGCGCGAAGCGCGACGCGACGTTCGAGAACATCCTGAAGCGCCCGCTCTCATTCCCGACCTCGCCGGCGATCAGCGCTGACTGCCAGGCGCGCGCCGCGGCGGCGCCGCCGGCCGGGCCTGCCTGCGGTGTCTCGTGAGGGCGTGGGGGTGTCGTCGGGCTTACTTCTGCTGTGCAGCGCTGGGAGCGGCGGCAGCGGCGCGCCGGCGTGCCGGCGCGTGGCAGCACGCTGACCGACACCGGCGGCGCGCCGGGGCACCAGTTTTGCAAGGACTCGCCCCGGCATGGAGATGCACGCATGAGTGAATGAGCCGCAAAGCATCGAACCAGCCTGCAGTGTGCCCGACGGGTCGCCGTAAAGTTGCATGAGCCTTCTCGAGCCCCTGGCGAAGGTCGCGGCGGCCTTCGCCTGTCGAGCGTGGCGCGAGGGCATACGGCCGCGCGCGCAGGACGTCATCGCGAAGCTGCTCCTGCGCGATCCCGCGAAGCGCCTGGGCGCGCACGCGGGCGCGGAGGAGATAAAAGCGCACCCATTCTTCAGCGGCATCAACTGGGCGCTGCTGCGCAACACGCAGCCGCCGTTTGTGCCGCGGCCCGACCCGAGCGCGCCCGTGCCGCCGCCGCATGCGCAGGCCGCGTTTGACGAATTCTGAGGCGGCGCGTGGGGAGCGCGGCGGTTTGCGCCGCGCTGCGGTGTGGGGTTGGCGCCTGGCGCGATGGGGCGGCGCGGGCGCTTCTGTGTGCAGGGGCGGCGGGCGCGCGGGGCGCCGTCCGGGGCGCGTCAGGCGGCCGGGATGCCGCTGCTCAGCCAGCTGAACAAGTCGGCATGCAGCTTGTTCCTGGGCTGGGGGCAGGGGCGGGGGCGACGGGGTCGCGCACCGTGAGCAGTGCGGTAGGATGTCAGGGGGTTGCGTGACAGACATAGGGGTGCCCTGCCGGGGGGGGGCGGCAGAGGCTGCGCTGGCAGCGGGCCGGGACCTCCGCTGACAGCCTCAGCCCGTATGTGCAGTCGCGCCCTGCGCCCCGTACCGCGGGCTGTGCTGGCACAGTAGTTTCGTGATGTCTCCAATTTCTGGACAGGGCTACTTTTGCGGTCTGGAGGTCGGCGCCGCCCGCCCCACCTTGGGCGGGGCGGCTGCGCTTACTTCGTGCATGGCGCCAGGGCGGCGGGCCCGGGCAGCGTTCTCCGTGTGTGCTCCAGCGAGGATTGGGCATGGGCTATTGGAAAATTCTTTTTGTGTGCGGTTTTGCCACTGTGTGCCCAACTTGCGGGGGCGAGGGTGAGGGCACGGGCCGGGTGGGGAACGGGGCGCCGGCCCGCCAGACGGGTCGCCGCGCGCCTGCTGCCGGCGCCGACCTTGCCGCGCAGCGTGGCCGGGCCTCTGCAGTTTTGAGCTGGAGCAGACGCCGGGCCAGTGTACCATGGCCCATCGGGCGCACCAGGGCGCGCTGGGCGCAGACGGCCACCCTCGGGGCGCTGCGGGCGCGACAGCCATCCCCGGCAGCTGGAGTCAGGCGCGTGGGGCACACGCGGGGCGTGTGAGGGGTGCTGACAGGGCACGCCTTGCTCCTTCTTGGAGGCGGGCGAGCGAGCGTGCCCTGGCAGGGTCCAAGAGGGGGCAGCGCTGTGTAGCGTGGCGTGTGCCCACGCCCTGCCTGTCTTGCAGCGACACAAGCGCGCTTACGCATGTGCCGCCGTTGGGCTCGGCCAGGTGGCCAGTGCGCGCACGCCTTGCCTGACTTTGAGCCGGGCGGATTGCCTATGTCTGCCTGCCTGTTTCACAGCTTGAGCATTTTCTTTTGCGAGTTGCCACATAACAATCCACGGGTCTTGGGCGGGCTTGACTGCCCTTGCCCTAGACAAGCAGCAAGATTAGGTGCAGCGTGCAAGCGGCGGGATGGGCGATGATAAGTGCACGGGGTGCGCGCTGCGGCCGCTGAGCGTGAGGGGCAGAGTAAGAACTTGCTGCAAGTGGCGCTGCAAGTCAGAGGAGGGGCGAGCTCGCCTGCTGCCCTGCCTGGCGCGCGCAAGGGCGGCGCACATCTGCAGCAAGGTGGGCCTGTGTATATGCGCACTCGCCTGTTTTCAGCACCCGTTTTCATGATCTGCGCACACTCATGAGGTTTTCCGGGTGCGCTTAGGCGGTGTCAACCGCAGACGTGCTTGTCAGGCAGGCCATTGAGCATACTGGTTGACAACCTTGTAAAGCTCGATTATCGTTTGCCGGTGTGCCAAGTTCTTTACACAAACGAGATGAAGAGTGCCGCACCATGGTCTATGCTGAGCTGCTGAAAGCACCCTGCTGCAAAGCACTCTGGACTGTGACCTCCGCCACACTGGCAGCGGCACGACCTCACAATGAGCCCGGTCAACGCACAAGGCTGGGGCACTGTCAGGAAGGGCGAAGGCATGTGCTGCCTTGCCAGAGGGCGGACTTGTGATGTTGGAACGCCCTATGCCAGATTTACACCCATACGTCTGCAGCATTGACAGTGAACTCTCCCGCAGAACGTGGTCCCGGTGCATGATGCGCTCCCAGCCGTGTCTCGACCCAGCCGCCAAAGGGCCTTACATAGGTACCTCGGACTGTCTGCTGCTCTTTCGCCCTGCCACCTGCCGCCCACCCTGGCCCGCCTGACGTCGGTGCCGCGCCCTCGCAGCGCAGGCCGCCCGTGCGCCGCCGCATCATTTGGCCATCATCATCTTGACAAACTCCTCGTAGTTGACCTGCCCGTCGCCATCCACGTCTGCCTCGCGGATCATCTCGTCCACCTCCTCGTCGGTCAGCTTCTCGCCCAGGTTGGTCATCACATGCCGCAACTGCAGCCCGCACAGCAGGCTTGTGAGGCCAGGAGGGCCGCGTCAGCGGTGCGGCTACCGTCCCCATACGCCGAGGCAAGAGGAGGTGCTGTGACCTAAAAGGCAGCCCCCTACCGCGCAGCACGCACGCGCACGTGCCAGAGCACGCCGTTGCGGCTGGTGACACAGTGCCCGCAAACACGCAACCCACCAAGCGTCCGGTAAAAGGTTCCCACAAGCGCTGCAGCGTGTTTGGAGCTGGCGTGCGGGTGTTCCACGTGCTCGAGTTGGCTGCTGCTTGCTAGTGAACTTTTGCGGAGAACAGTGCCTTTGGGCAAGTCCAATCCAACCCCAAGCCGATGCTGCGCAGTGCAGCTGCAGCATAATGACGCAGCACACGCGTGCACCAAGGTGCGTGCGCACGGGAAGCGTCAGCACTCGAGCCTGCAACTGGAGGAAAGGGGTGCCTGGGGCAAGCGCGCGCCTCAGCAGCAGAGATGAAGCCGTTGCCATCCTTGTCGAAGACTTTGAAGGCTTCCCGCAGCTCCTCCTCGGAGTCGGAGTCCTGCGGCATGGACAGGCTGTGACAGACGGCCCCTGGCGGCGCCAGGCGCCCAGGCAGCCGGTCAGGAGCGTGCCAGGGGCTCAGACCTTCATCTTCCTCGCCATCAGGTTCAGAAACTCGGGAAAGTCGATCGTGCCGTTGCCGTCGGCGTCCACCTCGTTAATCATGTCCTGCAGCTCCGCCTCCGTGGGATTCTGGCCCAGGGAACGCATCACAGTGCCCAACTCCTTGGTTGTGATTGTGCCTGCGCGCGCCGCGCAGCCCGTGAGAGGGCCCTCGCGCTAATGCCGCGCCAGTGCCAGGGCCTTCCAGCCCCGCCGCAGCGCGGGCTGCACGCGCACAGGAGGGCGATTGCGCATGCAGCCCGGCGCAGCACCGCCGAGCGCTGAACACCCCTGCGGGGTGTGTGCACAGGCTCACCATCGCCATCCTTGTCGAAGAGCGCAAACGCCTCCTTGAACTCTGCGATCTGCTCGTCGGTGAGGTGCGCGGCCTCTGTCATGTCTGCTCCGCACGCCCGTGCACGAACTAAGCACCACCAGACCTGCGCTGACAGGTGCTCTGCCTAGCTTGTATGAGTGCCTGTGCTGTAATGAGGAGACTGCCAGTGGCCTGCCTTTCCCTGGAGCAAAGGAGGCCCTGCTATTTGGGGGCCCCTGTTGTGAGGTCACCTCACTGAGGTGCAAGGAGCCTCTCTTCACTCAGATTGACCAGGAACGCGGCTGGTGAGTAGACAGGAGGCGCTGCAAGGTGTATTGGCAAGCGGTGCAGGAGCCTTTGCACCTTGATGGTCACGGCGCCGCTCACATGGGTGAGCGTGGCTTGCATGGATGCCGCTGTTGTCTGTATGCAGGTCAGAGCATAACTCTTACACCGGCGCAGGGCCCAGGAGTGGCGGCGACCAGCCCAGCCTGTGGTTCGGCACCAACCCGGGCAAGCGCTGGACGGAGGCGCTGTTCCTGGCCTACAGCCCGTTCTGGATCGCCTGGGCGCTCTGCATCGTCGTGCCGCTGCAGCTATATGAGGTGCTGCCCTGCGCTCCTGCGCAAGCGGCGCCAGCCTCGCTGGTTGGGCCGACGCGGCTGCCGGAAGTGCGCGCCCCAATGCCGACACCTGCGAACCAGCCCGGCGCCTGCGGTGTGTCCTGCTTCAAGCGCCGGTGGCTGGTCCGGCTGTCAGACCGCTTGCAGGTTGCAAGGTGGCTCCCACTGCACAAACGGGCCCTGGCTTGCCCAGCGTCCCCGCCTGACGGGCGAGCCCGTGAGTGCTGCCAGCAGCCCTCGGCGATCGACGCACCCTCCCCATGGCCCGTTGCAGCAATGCACAGACCGCACTGGGTGAGCAGGCGATGCGTGCCCTGCGCCGAGCGGCCTGCTGCACTCGCGTGTGGCCAGTTCGGGCTGCTGAACACACGTGGTCCTTGTGTGGGGCCGCCAGTGTGCCACCACTTGACAGTGCAGTCGACTGCCAGCGGGCTCTCTTGGCTGTGGCTTATGACCGGCCTGCACCGCCTGTGAGCGTGCAGCCTGCACGGCGACTGGCCGGCCCAGCGCGCGACACAGCATGTGCTGCTCGGCAGGGCCGCCGCGCGCGCCGGGCTGACGCAGGCGCGCCGGCGCGCAGCGCTGCGACGAGGCCGGCTACATGGCCATCGGCCTGGCGGCGGCAGCGCCGTGCGTGGCGCTGCCCTGGTGCCTCGGCGGCCCGGAGCGTGGCCGGCCGCTCGGCCAGCGCTACTGGGTCAAGGCCAACCTGTGGATCGCCATCCTGTCGTTCGTGGGCAACTACTTCTGGACGCACTACTTCTACGCCCTGCTCGGCGCGCGCTACACCTTCCCGTCCTGGCAGCTCAACGGGGTA
>JAABUU010000940.1_pt1 | contig 56305 bp, 53 predicted proteins | sample 5559301 | NCBI WGS metagenome assembly JAABUU01 (sample SAMN10711884, study PRJNA513360) | rock metagenome | isolation source: Antarctica rocks | place: Antarctica: Victoria Land, Richard Nunatak white
TTCCTGGTTCACCCGAGGCCTCCGCACAGCTGTTAGGCTTATGCTCCGAGCCCTGCCGCTTCCAAAGCTCTGGGACTGCCTGCTAAACTGATGGATGGTGAGCTCAGCGCGCGCCGAAATCCTAAAATGGGCCCGGAAACGAAGCGGCAGCTCTTTTCCGCCAGAAGCGATGGCAGGCCGGAGTTTTGAGATGCTTGCTGCCGGGCGAAGCAGCACTGCCGTAGAAAGCGATTTACCAGAAATTCATGCCTGGGCTTTGCGCCAAGAAGACCCGGATAAGACGGTAGCGGGACGCATCTGGACGTCAGAAGCTATATTATGGCGCACGCCAGAACGGCCTCCCAGGTTTGCCGCCCGACTAATCGTGGGAAGCGCCGAGACAGAGCTAGAAATCGCGCCGGCAGCACCGGGTTATATCCGGCAACTCGTTAATACATTAGGGCTGATAAACGGCGGTCGTCTGTTGTCTTCAAAACCTTAGAGTATCGGGGATGTTCAGGCGCAAGAAACCTTTCTGGACTTGCTTGAAGCCCCTGAACGCCGCCTGCCAGTAATCGTCTTTTCAATAATGGACCGAGCCAACCAGCAACCGACCATCGACCTCGAAATATTGGCGGCTGGCCTGTGCGGGCTTGCTGAAGTCGTGGCGGTCCTGCCTGACACGTCATGGGCGCTGACCGAACGCTATGGCAAGCGGCTGTCGGTTTTTGATCGTGCCGTGCGGATTTATATGCCCGGCTTTAACGAGGATGCTGACCCCTACGTCCATCCGCTATGGCTCGGCGAACGGTTAGCAACACGCGACGCCGCCGCGCTTATCGAGCGCCAAATCAGGACGTGGGTTGCACAAACTAGCACGCGTGCCGTCCGGATGGGTGAGGATATCCTTCCATTTGCTCAGCTGCGCAGCTTCAGCCGTAGGGCCGACCAAAATCGCCTTGCTAAGATTGGCGCGAGCGAAGCCGAGCAACTATCAGCAGCGACGAGACAGGTCATTGCGCTGGAAAAGGAGCTGGGCGAGGCCAGAGATTTGCAAGCATACGCGCTTGAGGAAGAGCGCAAGGCACAGACCCGCGCGGAGGAGGCAGAAAGCCGCGAGCGCAATGCCACGGCACAGATCCAGAGCCTTCTTCAACAATTGTCGGCTGCCGGGGCCGCAGGGAACGCGTTTGAAGGTCTCCCGAATAAGTGGGCCGACTTTGAAGATTGGTGCGACCGGTCGCTTGTCGGCCGCGTAGCTTTGGCCGGCGCAGCGCGGCGCGGTTGCAAGAAGGCCTCGTTTGGTGATGTGCAACAGGCGGCACGCTGTCTACTCTGGATCGCGAGTGCGTGCCGTGACCGGTTGTTAGGCGGCGGGGGGTCATTGCGCGATGAAGTGGTTGAAGACGGTATCCGTAACTCCCCTTGCGGCAGCGACGAATTCGTTTTCCACTGGCAATCGCAACGGCTGAACGCGGGATGGCACGTCAAAACTGGTGGGAATACGCGCGCCCCAGAAAACTGTCTCCGCATTTATTACGGCTGGGACGATCAGACGCAGCAGATCATTATAGCAGATATGCCAGCCCATCGGAAAACCGGCGCAAGTTGATCTGCTGAATGATCCAAGACTATGTCCGCTGTGCTCCTTCTGGCAGCTCAAATCGGGCTGACAGCTTCCACCACAAGCAATCACTCTAAGAGTAAAGGCTCTAGCGATAGTGGAATTAGGAGCATTTATAATCAGTTAGGCAACCGGGCAAAACCCCTGTGCCGATCCACTAAAGCTTCTCCTTCGGCTGCGGCGAGTCGTCATACGCCCCCCACACCGACTGGTCGAAGTTCACCGTGGCGCCGGTCATCATCCCGGACTCGCCCGACGCCAGGAAGGCAATCGCCCGCGCCGCCTCCGTGGGATCGATCAACCGCCCGGACGGCTGTGCCGCCGCCGCAGTCTCCAGCCAGTCCGCGGACCGGCCGTGGAACTCGCGCTGGATGCGGTCCTCGCCCTCGGAGGCCATCCAGCCGAGGTTGAGGGCGTTGATGCGGATGCGGTTGCGCAGCAGGGCGTGGGCGGTGTTGCGGGTGAGCGTGTCCAGCGCGCCCTTGGACGCGGAATAGGCGGCCAGGAACGACTGCCCGCCCATCGACGACATCGAGGAGACGTTGACGATGCTGCCCTCGACCTCGTCGCGGCGCATCAATGCGACGGCGTCCTGCATCAGGAAGAACGGCGCCCTGACGTTGATGGCGAACATGCGGTCGAACAGCGCCGGCGAGGTGTCCAGGATGGTGCCGCGGTCGGTGATGGCGCCGGCGTTGACCAGCACGTCCACCCTGCCGAAGCGCTTGTCCGCGGCGGCGATCACCGCCCGGCAGTCCTCGACGCTCTCGAGGTCGGCGCGGACGTAGAGAACTTCGCAGCCGGTCGCCTGCCGGATGGAGGTGGCCTGCGCCGCGCCCTTCTCCGCGTTGCGCCCGCAGATCACGATGCCCTTGGCGCCGCGCTCGGCAAACACCGCGGCGGTGGCGGCGCCGAGGCCCTGGGTGCCGCCGGTCACGACCGCGACCTTGCCATCGAACTGGTTCATCTGGTTCTCCATAGGGTCAAGACGCTCAGGTCAGCTTGCGCCAGGCCTGTTGGTCGAGGGCTTCGGCGAAGCGGGCTTCGTCCCAGCGTTCGGCAAGGGCGCGCCGCATCAGCCCTTGCTGCGTCTCGGGCGCGAGGCCACCGACCGGCGGGTCGCGGTCGAGGTTGGTGGGGAAGGCGTAGCCCTCCGCCGAGGCCGCGACGGCGTTCGCGACCTGTGCCTCGGTAAGCCGTCCCGCCGCGCGCATCGCCAGCAGGACCGGATAGAGCTTGCGGCTCATGGCGGTGCGGTCGACGCTCTCCATGGCCCGCCCGTAGGCCGACGAGACCTGCAGCAGGTTCGCCATGCGCCGGATGTCGGTGGAGCGGTTGTGGCCGGCGGCGTGGAACAGGGCCGGGTTGAAGAACACCGCGTCGCCCTTGCGCAGCGGCAACTGCACATGGTGTTGCTCGAAATACGCGCGGAACTCCGGCAGCCCGGTCGCGAGATAGCCCGGCTCGTAGGTCTGCGAGAACGGCAGGTACAGCGTCGGCCCGCTCTCGACCGGCATGTCGCAATGCGCCACCGCGCCCTGCAAGGTGAGCAGCGGCGACAGGCGATGCACATGCGCGGGGTAGCGCTCCATCGCCGCCGGCGCCTGGAAGCCGAGATGGTAGTCGCGGTGGGCGGACTGCGCGGCGCCACCGGGGTTGACGCAGTTGATCTGCGAGGTGACCTGATACGCCGGTCCGAGCCACGCCTCGCTGACCAGGGCAATCGCCGCGTTGCTGTAGTAGGCGGCGAACAGTTCCGGGTCGGCCAGGCACAGCTTCTCCAGCCCGTTCCAGACCCGGTCGTTGGCCCCCGGCTTGGCGAAGTGGTCGGCCGCGGCGGCGCCAGCGGCGCGCTGGGCCGCGATCATCTCGTTGAAACGCGCGGTGGCGGCGTCGATTACTGCCATGTCGTCGAGCACGCCACGCAGGGCGACGATGCCCGGCCCGTGCATCATGGCGTCCGACCACTCGGCCATCAGGCTCTGCCGTTGTCCCGGCACTTCGGCGGCACGGCGGATCGCGTCGCCCTCGTAGACCGGCACGTTGCGCAGGATCTCGGCGGCCAGCGGGTAGTCGGAAGGGTCGGTCTGGCGTGCTTGCAGCGCCGCGAAGTCCTCGATGCCGCAGTTGTCCGCCCTCAACCACGAGCGGTTGCGGCGGATCTCGGCAAGGTTGTCGGTTTTCATGGAAGCTCCCTCATCGGCAAGGTCATGACGTCACCCATTCACGCCCGCGCGCCGAGCGGACGATGGCATCGACCGTCGCCTGGATGCGCGCGGCCTCGCGGAAATCGGGCAGGAAGGCAGCGCCGCCGGCCACCGCTTGCAGCACCGCATGGGCCTCGATGGTCTTGAGGTCGTTGAAGCCGAGATGGTGTGCCGGCGCCGGGCAGAACTTCCCGTACGGCGGATGCGCCGGGCCGGCCAGGATGGTGCGGAAGCCTTCCCGCCCCGCCGGCTGTCCAACCGTGTAGAACTGCAACTCGTTCATGCGCTCCTGGTCGAAGGCGATGCTGCCGCGAGTTCCGGTCACCTCGAACGCCAGCGTCATCTTGCGCCCCGCCGCCACCCAACTGGCCTCGATCGAGCCGGTGGCGCCGCTCGTGAAATGCAGCAGCGCCCGCGCCTGGTCGTCCACCTCGACCGCATGGCCGCCGCCGCCGGCAAGCGGGCGGGTCGGATGGACGGTGGCGAGTTGGCCGCACACCGCGTCGATGTCGCCGCACAGGAAGCGCGCGATGGACAGGATGTGGCTGCCGAGGTCGGCGATCACGCCATGTCCGCCGGACGGGTCCAGCCGCCAGGTCCAGGGCGAGGCGGGGTCGGTCATGTAGTCCTCGGCGTGGATGCCGCGGAAACTGACGACCTCGCCGATCTCGCCGCCGGCCACCATCTCGCGGGCGGCCAGCAGCAACGGGTTCTTCAGGTAGTTGAAGCCCACCGCCGTCACCACGCCGGCAGCCTCGGCGGCGTCGGCCATCTCGGCGGCATCGCCAGCGTTGGCGGCCAGCGGCTTCTCGCAATACACCGCCTTCCCGGCGGCGACGGCGGCTAGCGCCATCGGCTTGTGCAGCGCGTTCGGCGTGGTGACGTGGACCAGCCGCACCAGGGGATCGCGCACCAGGTCTCGCCAGTCCGCCGTGGCGCGGGCGAACCCCAGCGCCGTCGCCGCGCGCTGCGCCGAGGCCGCGTCGACATCGGCCAGAACCTCCAGCGACGGCACCACGTCGGCGCCGAAGATGCCCTGCACCGCCCGCATCGCGATGGCGTGGCTGCGGCCCATGAAGCCGCTGCCGATCAGGCCGATGCCGATGCTGGTCATGCCGCTGGTCACGCTGGGCCGGCGAGCCGCACGACCCTGCCCGTCCTGACGCTCTCCAGCGCCGCGTCGGCCAGCCGCAGCGCCTGCAGGCCGTCGTCGAAGCTGGCGAGCGGCGGCGTCTTGTTGGTCAGCGAGGTCACGAAATGGTCGATCTCGGCGGCGTAGGCCTCCTGGTAGCGCTCGATGAAGAAGTTGAGCACCGGGTCCTTCGCTTCGGTCGACCCGGCGGTCCAGGCCTCCACCGTCGTGGCGCGGCGGTTGCCGGCCTGCAGCATCCCCTTGGAGCCGAACGCCTCGACCCGCTGGTCGTAGCCGTACGCGGCGCGACGGCTGTTGTTGATGTGGATCAGCGCGCCCGAGGCCGCGCGCAGGATCACCATGCAGGCGTCGATGTCGCCGGCCGCCTTGATCGACGGCTCGATCAGGTTGGCGCCGAACGCCTGCAACTCGACGATGTCGCCGGCCAGGTAGCGGGCCATGTCGAAGTCGTGGATGGTCATGTCGCGGAACAGGCCGCCGGAGGCGCGGACGTAGGCGTCGGGCGGCGGGCCGGGATCGCGGCTGGTGATGACGACCTGCTCCAGCGTGCCGATCTCGCCCGCCGTGAGACGCTCGCGCACTGCCCTGAACGAGGGGTCGAAGCGGCGGTTGAAGCCGAGCATCACGGTCGGCTTGAGCGACCCGATCTCCTTCCAGCAGGCCTCGGCGCGGGCGATGTCGAGGTCGATCGGCTTCTCGCACAGCACCGCCTTGCCGGCCTTCGCCGCCGCGGTCATCAGGCGCACGTGGGTGTCGGTGGAGGAGGCGATCAGCACCGCCTCGACCGCCTTGTCGGCCAGCACATCCTCGACGCTGGCGGCGGCGCGCACGCCAAGCTCCCGTGCGGTATCCTGCGCCGCCGCGTCGGCCACGTCATAGACAGCGACCAGTTCGGCGCGGGGATGGCGGGCCAGGTTGCGGGCGTGCATCCGGCCGATGCGGCCGCAGCCAAGAACGGCGAAGGCAACCATGTGATTGTTCTTTCGGAAACGTGTCGGTCAGGCGGCCAAAGCGAAGGTGAGCGGCAGGATGCTTCTCATGCGACGGTTCCCTATGGTTATTTAGCGCGCCGGCTTGGTGCGGCGTCGAGACGTCGTGTAGCAATGTGGATCGGCCATGGGCAAGTCTGGGGCAAAGTTCAGGCGGCCAGCAGCGACTTCATCCGCACCGCGCTCGACGCCAGCGCCGCCGGGTCGGGCGTGGCGCGCTGGGCGATCAGCATTTCCGCGATCTTCAAATCCTTGGCCAAAGCCGGCCGACCGACGCCGCAGGCCGCGACGATGCGACCGGCCGCATCCAGGTGGAAGAACATCAATATGCCGTCGCCCTTGCGGCGCACCACCGACACGCCAGCCGAAGGCAGGCCAGCCACCTGCAACGTCTGCTCGTACTGGTCCGACCAGAACCACGGCACCTCGTCGAACGGATGGTCCTGGCCCAGCATGTTGCGCGCCGCCATGGCGCCCTGCGACTGCGCGTTGCGCCAGGCCTCCAGGCGCAGCCGCTGGCCGCCGAACAGCGGCGCCGGGAACGAGCAGCAGTCGCCCGCCGCGAAGATCGCCGGGTCGCTGCTGCGCAGCCGGTCGTCCACCTCGATGCCGTTGGCGACCGCGAGGCCGCAGGCTTCGGCCAGGCCGATCTCCGGAATTGCGCCGACGCCGACCACGACGCCGTCGCAGGGCAGTTCCGAGCCGTCCTCCAGCACCACGATCTCGGTCGCCCCCACAGCCCGGATGCGGGCGATGCCGACGCCCAGGCGTAACACCACCCCGGCAGCGCGATGCCGCTCTGCCACCACGCTGGCGATCTCGGCCGGGACGCCGCGCATCAGCACGCGCGGCGCCGCCTCCACCAGCGTTACGCTGCAACCCCGGCCGATGGCGCTAGCGGCGAGTTCGAGGCCGATGAAGCCGCCGCCGACGATGACCAGCCGCACGCCGGGCCGCAGCCGCGCGCGCAAGGCCAGGGCGTCGGCGAAGGTACGCAGGTAGAGCGCCTGCTCCGCGCCCTCGACAGCCAGCCGCCGGGGGCGCGCGCCGGTCGCCAGCAACAGCCGGTGGTAGGCGACGCGTCGCCCGTCGGCGCAGGCCACCACGGCGGCATCGCGCTCGATTGCGGTGACGCGGCAATCGTGCAGGAAGTCGATGTCATGCTCGGCCAGCCGCTCGCGGGTCAGGATCGCGCCGGCTTCCGGCTCGTCGGCGGACAGCATGACCGCCTTGGACAGCGGCGGGCGTTCGTAGGGCGGGATGGCTTCCTCGCCGATCAGCGTGACCGGCCCGGTCCAGCCCTGCTCGCGCAAGGTCAGCGCGGCCCGCGCGCCCGCTTCTCCAGCGCCGACGATGACCATGCCGCCAGGCTGGGGCAAGCGCCGGCTATCCCAGTTGGATCAGGACGGCATCGCCCTCGACGCGCACCGGGTAGGTCTTGAGGTTGACGCACACCGGGGCGCCCTTGGCCTCGCCGGTGCGGTAATCGAAGCGGCCGTTGTGCTTGGGGCACTCGATGATGTCGCCCATCACCAACCCGTCCGCCAGATGCACCGCCTCATGCGTGCACAGGCCGTCGGTGGCGTACCAGGAACCGGCCTCGGAGCGGTAGATGGCGAAGCTGCGCCCGGAGTGGTCGAACCGCATCACATCCTCCGGCTCCACGTCGCCGGTATCGCAGGCTTTCACCCAGGTCGTCGCGCTCATCGCCCTACTCCGCAGCCATCAGCGCGCCCGGCGGCGTCATTGCCACCAGCGGCCGGGCGCCATGGGGAAGCTGCCGGCGCACGAAGTAGCCGGCGTCGCTGCGCTGGCGGATCAACGCCGGGATGATCTCGCGATAGGCATCGATGACACCCGCGTACGGCTCGGGCGTGTCCGCCTTGATCGCCGCGTGCAACCTGGGCAGCGCATGGTACGGCACCATCGGGAACATGTGGTGCTCCACATGGTAGTTCATGTTCCAATAGATGAAGCGGAACACCGGGTTCATCCTGACGGTGCGGCAGTTCAGCCGGTGGTCCAGCACGTCCTCCGCCAGGCCGGCGTGCTGCGTCAGCCCGAACATCAGGTACATCCAGGCGCCGTAGAACGACGGCAAGCCCACCAGCATCAGCGGCAGCCAACTGTGCAGCCCGACCGCCAGGCCGATCACGACGGCGTACGCGACGAGCCAGATGCGCGCGCCGCGGTAGACCTTGCAATGCTCCATCTCGGGAATGAAGGTCAGCTCCTCGGCGTCCAGGCGGCCGAGCGCGTGCATCGCCACCTTGCGCAACTCGCGCGGCCCGCTTTTCAGCGCGAACACGCTGAGCAGCAAGGCCAGCCAACTGGGCGGCCGGGGCACGCCGATCTCCGGGTCACGGCCGACGACGATGGTGTCGGTGTGGTGCCGCGCGTGGCTCCAGCGCCAGACGGTCGGCTCGCGGAGCACCATGAACGAGGCCATCTGATAGATCGCGTCGTTCATCCAGCGCGTCTTGAACGCCGTGCCATGGCCGCATTCGTGCCAGCGCGAGTCGGACGCCGAGCAATACAGCACGCCATAGGCCGCGAACGCCGGCGCCGTCCACCAACTGCCCCAGGTCAGGCAGCCCAGCGCGCCGAACACGATCAGGCTGGCGAACCAGATCATCGTGTCGCGGATGGCCGGGCCGTCGGAGCGCTTCATCAGCTCCTTCATCAGCTTGCGCGGCACCGGGGCCGCGAACCAGGTCGCCGAGACGAGGCCGCGGTCGGCGGCGCTCCGCCCTTCCGGGCCGACCAGGCTGTAGTCGCGGCGCGTGGCGGCCATGGTGCTGTCGCCTCCCTGGATTGCCGCTCTGGACGGCGGCGTGGACTTGATCCGCTGCTATGTATTGTCCCAATGAACCTGGAAGGGAACAGGTTCCATTGACGGGAAACCATCAAGCGCCGGCGTCACTCGCCGTCGCGGTCCCGGCCGAACTCGACGTCGCGGTGAACGTGCGCCGACATCAGCAGGCCGAAGCCGATCATCACCGTGATCGCGGCCGACCCCCCATACGATATCAGCGGCAGCGGCACGCCGCCCACCGGGATCGCGCCCATCACCATCGCCAGGTTGACGAAGGCGTAGCAGAAGAAGTTCATCGACACGCCGAGTGCCACCAAGCGGCCGAACGGATGCCGGCAACGCACCGCGATCGCCATGCCGCCCAGCACGATCGACAGCAGCAGGCCCATCACGCCGAGGCCGCCGACCAGGCCGAACTCCTCGCCCAGCGTGGTGAAGATGAAGTCCGTCTGCTTCTCCGGCAGGAAGTTGAGGTGGTTCTGCGTGCCGTGCAGGTAGCCCTCGCCCCACAGGCCGCCCGAGCCCAGCGCGATCTTGCTCTGGATGATGTTGTAGCCGGCGCCGAGCGGGTCGCTCTCGGGATGGAAGAACGTGGTGATGCGGGCACGCTGGTAGTCGTGCAACTGCCCGTAGGCCAGCGGCGCCGCAAGTGCCACGCCGCCCACCATCAGCAGGATCTTCCACCAGCGCAGGCCGGCGCCGAGGAACACCGTGAAGCCGACGATGGCGGTGATGACGGCGGTGCCGAGGTTGGGCTCCTTCAGGATCAGCGCCACCGGCGCCAGCACCGCCAGCGCCGGCGGGACCAGGAACAGCGGGTTGCCCATCCGCTCCCAGGTCGCCTTGTGGAACCAGGCGGCCAGCGCCATCACCAGCGCGATCTTCATGAGTTCGCTGGGCTGCCACTGCATCCCGCCGATGTCGATCCAGCGCTGCGCCCCCTTGCCGACATGGCCCATGCGCGCCACCAGCACCAGCAGCGCCAGCGCCGCCGCGTACGCCGGCCAGGCCAGGCGCAGGATGAAGCGGATGTCGACCAGCGAGATCCCGAGCATCAGCAGCAGGCCCAGGGCGAAGCGCATGATGTGCGCCGAGGCCCATGGCTGCGCCGAGCCGCCGGCCGCCGAATACAGCGCCGCGTAGCCGATCCCGGCCAAGGCGCACAGCATCAGCACGAACAGCCAACTGATCTGCCACAGCTTGGCGGTGAGGCCGAACGAGGCCTCGCGGGTCAGCCGGCGCTCCATGCCGCTCACGCCCCATCGCTTTGGGCGGCGGCGACGCGCTGCGGCGCGGTCCGGTTGGCGGGGTCGATGGCCAGCACGTCGGTCATGATGTCGCGCGCCAGCGGGGCCGCCGCCTGCGCGCCGGCGTTGCCGTGCTCGATCACGATCGACATCGCGTAGCGCGGCGCGTCATACGGCGCGAACGCCACGAACAGCGCGTGCGGGCGGTATTCCCAAGGCAGGTTCTCCGACTTGAAGCCATGCTCGCGCTGCTCCCGCGACACCCGCCGCACCTGGGTCGAGCCGGTCTTGCCGGCCAGCATGACGCCCGGCAGCGCGAGGCGAGCCAGCGGCGCGGTGCCGCCAGCGTCGTTCACCACGGCGTACATGCCCTCGCGCACCGCGTGCAGGTCGCGCTCCGGGATGCCCATGACAGGCCAGTCGTCGCCGCGGCTGCCGCCCTGCAGCTCGCCGCCGATGGCGCGGGTGAGGTGCGGCATCACCCGCCGGCCGGTGGCAATGCGGCTGACCATGGTCGCCAGCGCCAACGGGGTGAGCTGCAGGAAGCCCTGGCCGATGCCGTGGACCAGCGTGTCGCCGACGTTCCACGCCTTGTCCTGCGCCATCCGCCACTCGCGCGTCGGCACCAGGCCTGCCCGCGCGCCCGGCAGCTCGATGTCGAGCGGCACGCCGAGGCCGAACCGCTTGGCCATCGCCGCCATGGTGTCCATGCCGGTGCGCCGGGCGGTCTCGTAGAAGAACACGTCGCAACTGTTCTTCAGGCCGCCGTGCAGATCCAGCTCGCCATGCCCGCCCTTGCGCCAGCAGTGGAACCGGGTGCCGCCGAGGTCGAGGTAGCCGGGGCAGTTGATGCGGTCGTACGGGGTGATCGCGCGGGCCTCCAGGCCGGCCAGCGCCACCACCATCTTGAACGTCGAGCCGGGCGCGTACAGCCCCGCCGTGGCCTTGTTGATAAGCGGCGCCAGGCGGTTGCTGGTCCAGGCGATCCATTGCGCCTGCGACACGCCGGCGTTGAACAGGCCGGGGTCGAACGACGGGTTGGTGGCCATCGCCAGCACCTCGCCGTTGCGGCAGTCCATCACCACTGCGCTGGCGCTCTCGTCGCCCAGCCGCGCCACCACCTGCCGCTGCAGCTCGCTGTCGATGGTGAGCGTGATGTCCTGGCCCGGCGTGCCTTCCTGGCGGTCCATCTCGCGGATCACCCGGCCGACGGCGTTGACCTCCAGCTTCACGGCGCCGGCCCGGCCCCGCAACGGCAGGTCGTAGAATTTCTCTAAGCCATTGCGCCCGACCCGGATGCCGGGCAGCGCCAGCATCGGGTCCTCCGCCACGTCGGCGTCGTTGGGCGGCGCCACGTAGCCCACGACATGCGCGAGCGAGGCCCCGGCCGGATACAGCCGGGTGGTGCCGACATCGATCAGGATGCCGGGCAGGTCGGGCGCGTTGACCTCGATCTGCGCCATCTCCTCCCAGGTCAGGAACTCGCGCACGGTGATCGGGATGAACCGGCGGTGCCGCCGCAGCTCGCGCTCGATGCGGAGGCGCTCGTGGTCCGACAGCGGCACGAAGCGGTTGAAGCTGTCCAGCGTGGCGCCGAGGTCGTCGGTCTGCTCGGCGATGATCAACGCCCGCCAGTTCAGCTTGTTGGATGCGACCGCAGCGCCGTAGCGGTCGAGCAGGCGGCCACGCGGCGGGGCGATCAGCCGCGCACTGACCCGGTTACTCTCGGCCATGGTGGCGTAGCGGGCGCCCTCGACCACCTGCACCTGGTACAGCTTGGCCGCCAGCAGGCCGAGTGCCGCGACCTGCGCGCCAGCGACCAGGAGGGTGCGGCGGGTGAACACGCCGGTCTGCCGGTTCTCGCGCTTGGGACCCATCAGGCGTGGTCCGGCTCGGCCAACGTCTGATGCGCGCGGGTCAGCAGCGTCGCCAGGATCGGGTACAGCCCCGCCGACAGCGCCGCCTGGAACACGCCCGGACCCGGCGGCAGCAGGCGGAACGTCAGCAGCGAGGTCAGCGCCCAGGCCAGCGCGGCGGCCCCGGAGGCAACGCCCACGAACGCCAACCACACCACCAGGAAGCCCTGGCGCACCAGCACCCGCCGCGCCTTGACCGCCAATCCGTGCGCCGTCAGCAGCGTCAGCACGCCGACGCCGACCGGGGCAAACCCCAGCAGGTCGGCCAGCAGGCCGATGACGAACACCACCCAGGGCGGCATCGAGGCGGGGCGGAACAGCGACCAGAAGAACACGCCCGACAACGCCACCGCCGCCTGCAGCTCGGCCTGCCCCGGCATCCCGAGCGGGACCGCGGAGCCAAGCAGCAGCAGGATCGTGGTGGCAGCGGGAAAGCTGCGCCGCGCCGCCATGTCGAGCCGGCGCGACGGGCTTTGCCGCGGCCGGATTCCCGGCAGCCGGTCATCCATGGCCCGGCCCGATAGTCCACGATCCCATGGTCAGCGGTCCCGGCGCAGCACGCCGGGCACCGACATGCTGGCGGGCATCGGCCCGACCGGCTCCGCCGGCAGCACCGGCCCGCGCCCGCCGCCGGGCCACGGGCTGATGTGCGCGGCCTCGCTCCCTGTACCGGCCGGCTGCGGATCGGCGGCTCCGGCGAGCGGGGTTTCCGGCGGCGGCCTGCTGCCCAGGCCATAGTCGAACAGCCGCACCATCTCCAGGCGGTCGAGCTTGGCGAGCGGCTGCACCTCCGCCACGTTCTTGCCGGCGTACTGCACGACGCCGACCGGCAGGCCGGCGGGGAACACGTTCGCCTCGGCGCTGGTGACCACGCGCTCGCCTTCGAGCGGCTGCACCCCTTCCGGCCAGTACATCAGCCGGGGCCGCGCGCCGTTGGTGCCGACCAGCAGGGCGCGCGCCCGGCTGCCCTCCAGCATCACCGGGATGCGGCTGTTGATGTCGGTGATGAGCAGCACGCGCACGCTGCGCCCGCCCACCTCGGTCACCCGCCCCACCAGCCCACGGTCGTCGAGCGCCACCTGGCCCTTGACGATGCTGTGGTTGGGGCCGGCCGACAGCAGCACGGCGCGGGCATAGACGCCGCCGGCATCGGCCACCACGCGCGCCGTGACGTAACTGGGCGCGGGATCGGGCAGCCAGTGCAGGTTGGCCTTGAGCGAGGCGTTCTCGCTGTCGAGCGCCAGCGCCACCGATTGCCAGCGGCGCAGAGTCTCGTTCTCCTGGCGCAGTTCGGCGTTCTCGCTGGCGAGGTTGAACACGTTGGAGATGTTGGCGACGGAGTTGCGCAAATTGGCCAGCGGCTCGGCCAGCGCGCCATAGATCGGCGACATCGCGTCGGCGAGCGCCATCCTCGCCCGCTCCGCCAGCACCGCATCCGCCTTGCCCAGCAGCATCAGGCCGAACGCGGCGGCGATCAGCACCGGCAGCGTCAGCTTGGCCAGCGATTGCCGGACCGGGATCGACAGCCGGATCAAATCGACGCCTCGCTCTATGTACCCGGACCTTAACGCAACTCCAGCTTAGCGTAACGTCAATACCGTCAGTACATCGAGGTGAGCACGTTGCGCAGGCGCTTCATCTCCTCGAGCGCCCGCCCGGTGCCGAGCGCCACGCATTGCAGCGGGTCCTCGGCGACCACGACCGGCAGCCCGGTGGCGTTGCGCAGCACCTCGTCCAGCCGGTACAGCAGCGCGCCGCCGCCGGTCAGCACGATGCCCTTGTCGACGATGTCGGCGGCGAGTTCCGGCGGCGTGTTCTCCAGCGCCACCTTCACCGCCTCGACGATGGCACTCACCGGCTCGGCCAGGCTTTCGGCGATCTGGCGCTGGCAGACCAGCACCTCGCGCGGCACCCCGTTCATCAGGTCGCGGCCCTTGACCTCGCGGTAAGGGCCGTCGTCGCCGTCGTATGGCGGGGTCGCGGCGCCGATGTCGAGCTTGATCCGCTCGGCGGAGCTTTCGCCGATCAGCAGGTTATGGTGGCGGCGGATGTAGCTGATGATCGCCTCGTCCATCTTGTCGCCGCCGACCCGCACGCTGCGCGAATAGACGATGCCGCCCAGCGAGATCACCGCGACCTCGGTGGTGCCGCCGCCGACGTCGACCACCATGCTGCCCGAGGGCTCGGTGACCGGCAGGCCGGCGCCGATCGCCGCCGCCATCGGCTCCTCGATCAGCAGCACCTTGCGCGCGCCAGCGCTCTCGGCACTCTCCTGGATGGCGCGGCGCTCGACGGCGGTGGAGCCGGACGGCACGCAGACGATGATCATCGGGCTCGCGAAACCGCGACGGTTATGAACCTTGCGAATGAAATGCTTAATCATTTCTTCCGCCACCTCGAAATCGGCGATCACGCCGTCGCGCAGCGGGCGGATGGCGGAGATGTTGCCGGGCGTGCGGCCCAGCATCATCTTGGCCTCCTCGCCGACTGCCAGCACCTGCTTCTTGCCACGCACGTCGGCGATCGCCACCACGCTCGGCTCGTCGAGCACGATGCCGCGGCCCTTGACGTAGACCAGGGTGTTGGCCGTGCCGAGGTCGATCGCCATGTCGGCAGACATCATGCCGAGCAATCGTGCAAACATTCGAGGGAACTTTCTGGAGGAACGCAGATCCGTGGAATTAGGCTTATGGCCGTGGCGCGGCAAGAGCGCCGGCGGCAAGCCTAATCGTTTTTCTCGCGTAACCGTGTTAGCCGCTGCGTCGATAACAGGAAAATGCCGCAATATCGACACGACTTAAGTCGATCAAATGCGTTTACGGTCCCATGTGGGACATCAAGGAGACGACGATGCTTAAACGTACGATGCTTGCGACGGCCCTGCTGGCGACCGGCCTGGGCCTTGCCGCCTGTGGGCACAGCCCATTCACGCGGGCGCTCACCGGCGGTGCGCTCGGCGCTGGCACGGGCGCGCTCATATCGGGCGTCACCGGAGGAAACGCCGGCACCGGCGCGCTGATCGGCGGCGGCGTCGGCGCCGTCGGCGGCGCAGTCACCGCGCACTGACCACGAGGGGCTTCCCGGGCGAACCCCGGGAAGCCTCGCGTCCGTCAGGCCGAGAGCGCCTCCGGAGCGGTACGGGCGCGCTTCACCAGCAGCTTGTTGAGCGCGTGGATATAGGCGCGCGCCGAAGCCACGATGGTGTCGAGGTCGGTGCCCTGCCCGTCCACCATCTTGCCATCCTCCTCGAGCCGCACCGTCACCCGCGCCTGCGCGTCGGTGCCGTCGGTCACCGCGCCCACCGAATACAGCTTGAGCACCGCCTCATGCGCGAACAGTGCGCGGATGGCGTTGAACGAGGCGTCAATGGCGCCGTCGCCGCTGGCCTCCGCCGCCTGGGTCTCGCCGTCCACTTCCAACTCGATGATTGCCTGCGGCGGCGCCTTGGTGCCGGCGCGCACTTCCAGGGACATGAAGCGGATGCGGTCGTGGTCGCGCAGCACCTCGTCGTCGACCAGGGCCATGATGTCGTCGTCGTAGACCAGTTTCTTGCGGTCGGCGAGATCCTTGAAGCGGCGGAAGGCATCGTTGAGCTGGTTGTCGCCCAGCTCGCCGTAACCCAGCGCGCGCAGCTTGTCGCGGAAGGCGGCGCGGCCGGAGTGCTTGCCCATGACCAGGTTGCTGCGCTGCCAGCCGACGCTCTCGGGCGTCATGATCTCGTAGGTGGCGGCGTTCTTCAGCACGCCGTCCTGGTGGATGCCGCTCTCGTGGGCGAAGGCGTTGCGCCCAACGATGGCCTTGTTCGGCTGCACGTCGAAGCCCGTGATGGCGGCGAGCAGGCGCGAGGTGCGCAGGATGTTCGGCGTCACGATGCCGGTGTGGACGGCCACGGTGTCGGCGCGCGCCTTCAGCACCATCGCCACCTCCTCCAACGCCGCGTTGCCGGCGCGCTCGCCGATGCCGTTGATGGTGCATTCGACCTGGCGCACCCCGGCCTGGATCGCCGCCAGCGTGTTGGCGACGGCAAGCCCGAGGTCGTTGTGGTTGTGCGTCGACAGGATGACCGCGTCCGCGCCCGGCACCCGCTCGCGCAAGGCGTTGAAGATGCGTGTCATGTCGGCCGGCACCGCATAGCCCACGGTGTCGGGGATGTTGATGGTGGTGGCGCCGGCGCGGATCGCCGCCTCGACGCAGCGGCACAGGAAATCGAGGTCGCTGCGGGTCGCGTCCATGGCCGACCATTCCACGTCGTCGGTGTGGTTGCGCGCCAGCGTCACCGTCTCGCCGACCAGCGCCAGCACCGCCTCCGGCTCCATCCGCAACTGATACTTCATGTGCAGCGGGCTGGTGCTGAGGAAGGTGTGGATGCGTGGCCGCGCCGCCGGCGCCACCGCCTCGGCGGCGCGCAGGATGTCGCCGCGCGCGCCGCGTGCCAGGCCGGCGATGACCGGGCCGCGCACATCCTGGGCAATCAGCCTGACGCTCTCGAAGTCGCCCGGCGAGGCGATCGGGAACCCGGCCTCGATCACGTCGACCCCCAGTTCGGTGATGGCGTGCGCCATCCGCAGCTTTTCCTGCAGGTTCATCGAGAAGCCGGGCGATTGCTCGCCGTCGCGCAGGGTGGTGTCGAAGATAACGACGCGGCCGGCTTCGATCTGGCCGAAGCTTGGATGGTTCAGGCTCATGTGCGGAAGTCCTTGGCGGGCGTTGCGCGGCGGCGTCGGTCCGATCCCCTGAACAGGGCCGCCCCTCATGGGCGCGGCAATGCGCTCAGGGGTGGATAAGTCGAAGCGGGCGCGCCACGGCGAAGGACATGCACGTGTTTAGGCTTTGGCCCGAGCTCGAAGCAACCCGCAAAACAGGAAGGGCAGCGAATACCGGGTCGACGGGCGTAACGGCGGTCAGTCACAGCCAAGCGTTGCACAAGCGACCGCCTGCACCTGCTGCAACAGGCCAAGCGGAGCTTTTTCCATGAATCGGGTCCGACGCACCAGGCAATCCATCGTGCGCACCTCGGAAGCCACCACGCAGCCAACAAGCTTTCAGCCCGGGCGGTATTTGCACCTCGAACGGTGACCCTTTGATCTTCGTGGTGATCGGACAGACCACCACCCAACCCGTCGCCACGCTGAAGTTCCGCTCGGATAGCACGATGGCGCGGCGCTCGCCCGCCATTTCAGTTCCAGCCTGCGGGGAAAGGTCGAGCAGGATGATGTCGCCCCGGTCTGGGGCATACGCCATCAGCGTGTCTCGCTGCCTATCGGTTCGTCGTCGAACTGAAGATCGTGCCGATGCAGCTCCGGATCGAAACGAGCCAGCAGGCTTGCCATCGTCACGCGAGGACGCTGTCGCCGAATGACGATCTCACCGTCTCGGGCGACGATCTCGACTGGATCGTCCACCTGTAGGTGAGCACGCTCAAGAGCCGCAGCGCCAATCCTGACCGCGGCGCCGTTGCCCCGTTGCGCTACCTCGCCCGATTTAATCAGCAAATTCAGCCACATAATCCTCCTGCGATACTGTAGATACAGTATCTACGATATCGCAGGTCCGATAACCTTCGGCAAATCTTGTTGGATGCCGAGCGCTTTCAGTTCCGCGTCTTGTCGACCAGCTTGCTCTTGGCGATCCACGGCATCATGGCGCGCAACTGCTCGCCGACCTTCTCGATCGGGTGCTCGGCGTTGCGGCGGCGGGTGGCCTTGAAGCTGGACTGGTTGACCTTGTTCTCCAGCATCCAGTCGCGGGCGAAACGGCCGCTCTGGATGTCCTCCAGCACGCGCTTCATCTCGGCCCTGGTCTCGGCGGTGATGATGCGCGGGCCGCTGACGTATTCGCCATACTCGGCGGTGTTGCTGATCGAGTAGTTCATGTTGCTGATGCCGCCCTCGTAGATCAGGTCAACGATCAGCTTCACCTCGTGCAGGCACTCGAAATACGCCATTTCCGGCGCGTAGCCCGCTTCCACCAGCGTGTCGTAGCCGGCGCGGATCAGCTCGACCAGGCCGCCGCACAGCACCACCTGCTCACCGAACAGGTCGGTTTCGCACTCCTCCTTGAACGTGGTCTCGATGACGCCGGCGCGGCCGCCGCCGATGGCGCTGGCGTAGGAGAGCGCCACTTCCATGGCGTTGCTCGACGGGTCCTGCGCCACCGCAACCAGGCAGGGTACGCCGCCGCCGCGCTGGTACTCGCTGCGCACGGTGTGGCCGGGGCCTTTCGGCGCGATCATGAAGATGTCGATGTCGGGGCGCGGGTCGATCAGGTTAAAGTGGATGTTGAGCCCGTGCGCGAACGCCAGGGCGCTGCCCGGACGCATGTTCGGCGCCAGCTTCTCGCGGTACAGGTCGCCCTGGCCCTCGTCCGGCGTCAGCACCATCACGACGTCGGCCCATTGCGCGGCGTCGGCGGGGTCCATGACCTTGAGGCCCGCCGCCTCGGCCTTGGCGACGCCGGCGCTGCCGGGGCGCAGGCCGATGACCAGGTCGGTCTGGCCGCTGTCCTTGAGGTTGTTGGCGTGAGCGTGGCCCTGGCTGCCGTAGCCGATGATCGCGACCTTCTTGCCCTTGATGAGGTTCACGTCGGCATCGCGATCGTAATAGACGCGCATCTTCATTGCTCCTGGAAGTGTCGGTAGGGCGTTGCTTAAATGATCCGGGTGCCGCGCGCGATGGCGGCGACGCCGGTGCGGGAGACCTCGGCCAGGCCGAGCGGGCGCATCAGTTCGACGAAGGCGTCCAGCTTCTCGGTGCTGCCGGTCATCTCGAACACGAAGCTCTCGGTGGTGGCATCGACCACGCGGGCGCGGAACGCGTCGGCCAGCCGCAACGCCTCGCTGCGCCGCTCGCCGCCGCCGGCCACGATCTTGATGAGCGCCATCTCGCGGGCGATGAAGGCTCCCTCGCGCGACAAATCGGCAACCCGATGCACCGGCACCAGGCGGTCGAGCTGCGCCTTGATCTGCTCGATCACCATCTCGGTGCCGGAGGTCACGACGTTGATGCGGCTGCGGCCACGCTCGTCCTCGACCGGAGCCACCGTCAGGCTGTCGATGTTGTAGCCGCGGCCGCTGAACAGGCCGATCACCCGCGCCAGCACGCCGGCCTCGTTCTCGACCAACACGGAAATGGTCGCAGTGCGCTGCGTCAGGTCGGCGGGCATGTGAGGTCGATCCAATGCAGGTGCGAGGGCGGCGGCAGTCTGGCTCAGACCAGTACCAGCCCCTCGTCGGTGATGCCCGCCGCCTGCCGCACCTGCCCGGCGCCCAACAGCATCTCGTTGTGCGCGGCGCCGCTGGGGATCATCGGATAGACGTTCTCCTTCTGCTCCACCGCGATGTCGGCGATGACGGCGCGCGGATCGGCCAGCATGGCGCGGATCACGTCGTCAAGCTGGTCGACGCTGGTCGCGCGCATCCCGACGCCGTGGAAGGCGTCGGCCAGCTTCACGAAGTCGGGCAGCGCCTCGGAGTAACTCTGCGAGTAGCGGCTGCCGTGCAGCAGTTCCTGCCACTGGCGGACCATGCCCATGTACTGGTTGTTCAGGATGAACACCTTCACCGGCAGGCGGTACTGCGCGAGGGTCGCCATCTCCTGAATGTTCATCAGGATGCTGGCCTCGCCGGCGATGTCGATGCAGGTGGCCTCTGGATGGGCGATCTGCACGCCCATCGCCGCCGGCAAGCCGTAGCCCATGGTGCCGAGGCCGCCGCTGGTCATCCAGCGGTTCGGCTTGTCGAAGCGGTAGTACTGCGCCGCCCACATCTGGTGCTGGCCGACCTCGGTGCTCACGTAAGTGTCGCGCCCGGTCGCGCGCTCGTGCTCCAGGGTCAGTTCGTAGAGCCGCTGCACCGCATACTGTGGCCGGATCACCGCGCCCGGCGTCATGTCCTGGATGAAGTCGAGGCACTTGATGGCGCGCCAGGTCTCGATGCGCTGCCACCACTCGGCCAGGCCCGCCGGCTCGGAATGCGGCTCGCCCTGATCCCAGGCGGCCAGGATCGCCTCCAGCGCGCGGCCGGCGTCGCCGATCACCGGTACGTCGACGGTGACGTTCTTGTTGATGCTCGACGGGTCGATGTCGATGTGGATTTTCTTGGAATTTGGGCTGAAGGCGTTCAGACGCCCGGTCACCCGGTCATCGAACCGCGCGCCGACGTTCAGCATCACGTCGCAGCCGTGCATCGCGAGGTTGGCCTCGTAGGTGCCGTGCATCCCCAGCATCCCGAGGAACTGCGGATCGTTCGATGGGTAGGCGCCCAGGCCCATCAGCGTGCTGGTGATCGGGAAGCCGGTCTTGCGCACCAGCCGGATCAACGCCGCACTTCCCGCGTCGCCGGCGTTGATGACGCCGCCGCCGCTGTAGATGATCGGCCGCCGCGCCGACTTCAGCAGCGCCACCGCACGCTCGATCTGGGTGGGAGCCGGCGCGGTGATCGGGCGATAGCTGCGGTGCGCGGCGGCAGGCGGCGGCGCGTACGGCGCGCGGGCGATCAGGATGTCCTTCGGCAGGTCGATCACCACCGGGCCGGGACGGCCGCTGCGCGCCACGTAGAAGGCGTCGTGAACGGTCTGCGCCAGGTCGACGCCGCGCTTGACCAGATAGTTGTGCTTGGTCACCGGGCGGGTGATGCCGGTGGTGTCGGCTTCCTGGAAGGCGTCGTTGCCGATCAGGTGAGTCGGCACCTGGCCGGTCAGGCAGACCACCGGCACGCTGTCCATCAGCGCGTCGAGCAGGCCGGTGACCGCGTTGGTGGCGCCCGGCCCGCTGGTCACCAGCACCACGCCAACCCGCCCGGTACTGCGCGCGTAGCCCTCGGCCGCGTGGACCGCCGCCTGCTCGTGGCGCACCAGGACGTGGCGGATGGCGGTCTGCTGGAAGATCGCGTCGTAGATCGGCAGCACCGCGCCGCCGGGATAGCCGAAGATGACCTCGACGCCTTGGTCGGTCAGCGCGCGCAGGAGGACTTCGGCGCCCGACAAGGCGCTGGATGCGGTTTCGGCGGTACGTTCGATTGTCGTGCTCATGTCCGCTGATTAAGGCCGCCGGTCACCCCGCGTCAACCGCCGTTGTTAGAAAACGCAGCAAATCGTGGAGCTCTCTTTCTGAATATTGCGCGCGATCTGCAAATCGCGCATGGATCGTATGCGTGCGGCTGGGATCGGTCAGTTCGTGGCCATGAAACCAAGTGGCTTGGCGCTTGGTGTACTGGCTGGTTGCGAGTGTCGCCCGCGCCGCCGCCTGCTCCAGTGCGAGGTTGCCGCGCAGATAGGCCGCCAACTCCTGCACGCCATGCGCCCGCATCAGCGGCAAGGTGGGATCGAGCCGCAACGCCAGCAAAGCGCTCAGTTCATCCAGCGCGCCGGCCGCCAGCATCGCCGCGAACCGTCCGGCGATGGCGGCGCGCAGCGCCTCGCGTGGGGGATCGAGCAGCACCGCGCTGAACCGCCAGGCCGCCGGCTGCCCCGGCCGCGCCTGCCACGCCGCGAGCCCCTGCCCGGTGCCGCGCCACACCTCCCAGGCGCGGGCGACGCGCTGGCTGTCGTGCGGCAGCAGGCGGGCGGCGGTTGCGGGGTCGGCCGCCAGCAGCCGGGCGTGCAGCGCCGCCGGGCCGATTTCCGCCAGCAGCGCGCGCGCCTCTTCGCGGACCGCTCCGTCGATTGCCGGGATGTCTGCCAGGCCACGGGTCAGGCTGAGGAAATACAGCCCGGTGCCGCCGCACAGGATCGGCAGCTTTCCCGCCTCACGCGCCGCCGCCATCTCCCGCAACGCCGCCGCGCGCCACCAGCCGACGCTGCCCGATTCGGCCGCGGCACGGACGCCGTACAGGAGATGCGGTGCGGCTGTCTCGTCGGCGATGCCCGGACGGGCGGTCAGCACGCGCAACTCGCGGTAAACCTGCATCGAATCCGCGTTGATGACGACGCCGCCCAAAGCCTGCGCCAGTTCCAGGGCCAGCGCCGACTTGCCGCTGCAGGTCGGCCCGGCGACGATCAGCGCATGGGGCAGCTCAGCCATCGCTTGCTCCCTGCGACGCCGCCCGGCATACGCCCGGCATGGCGTATTTCACCACCCTGGTCGCCCCGCGCGGCAACAACCTCTCCAATGCTCTGATCGCCCGAGTGCGCGAGGCGGTCGGCGGCGGGGCGACAACCGTGCTGTCGTCGGGCGAGGCGGTGGACATCGCCTGTAAGAACACGCCCGACCGCGCGGCACTGTCCGCCGCCCTAGTCGGTGCCGCCGTGGACGCCATCGTCACGCCTGCGGCGGGACGGCGCAAGCGGCTGCTGGTCGCCGACATGGACAGCACCGTCGTCACCTCCGAGACGCTCGACGAGATGGCCGCGCACGCCGGACTCAAGGACCGGATCGCCGCCATCACCCAGCGCAGCATGAACGGCGAGATCGATTTCGCGGCTGCCCTGCGCGAGCGGGTGGCGATGCTGCGCGGGCTGCCGTTGGCGGCGCTGGAGCGGACCTGGGCCAGCACCCGGTTCACGCCGGGCGCCGCCGAGCTGGTTGCCACCATGCGGGCGAACGGGGCGGTCACGGCGCTGGTGTCGGGCGGCTTCACGTTCTTCACCGCCAGGGTCGCGGCGGCGATCGGGTTTGACGGGCATCGCGCCAACAACCTGCATGACGACGGCGCGATGCTGCTCGGAACGCTGGCCGAGCCGATCCTGGACCGCGCCACCAAGCTGGCCACCCTGCGCGAACTCGCCACGGCGCACGGCCTGGACCTGTCGCAGGCGTTGGCGGTGGGCGACGGCGCCAACGACCTCGACATGATCCTGGCCGCCGGGCTGGGCGTCGCCTACCACGCCCAGCCGATCGTGGCCGCGGCCGCCGGCGCGCAGGTGAGGCACGCCGACCTGCGCGCGCTGCTGTTCGCCCAAGGATACCGCGCCGACGAGTTCGTCTCGCCGTCGCGGTAGCTGCTCAGCCAGGCTGGCGCTGGGTGTCCGGCTTGAGCGACACCGGCACGTAGCGCATCCCGTCCTGCGCCTGCACCAGCAACAGCACGCTGGGTCGGCCAGCCTTGCGCGCCGCCTCGATCTTGGCCTGCGCCTCGGCCGGCGTGGAGACCTCCTCCTGCTGCACCTCGACCACCACGTCGCCGGGCTTCAGGCCACGGTCGGCGGCCGGCGTGCCATCGGTGACGCCGGTGATGAGCACGCCCTTCTGGTCGGCGCCGATGGAGAACTTCTTGCGCGCGTCCGCCGTCATCGGCGACAGCTCCAACCCGAGTTGCGACAGCTTCAGCGGCTGCGGCTTGGCGTCGGGAACCACCACCGGAGCACTCGCCAGCGCGGTCGCGTCTTCCGGCAATTCGCCTACCTTGACCTGCAGCATGACCTGCTTGCCGTCGCGCCAGACGGTGATCGGAACCTGCTTGTTGATCTCGGTCTCAGCCACGTCGCGCGGCAGCGCCTTCATCTCATGGATATCCTGACCGTTGAAGTTCAGGATGATGTCGCCGTTGCGCAGCTTGGCCTGTGCCGCCGGTCCGTTGTCCTCGACGCCGGCGACCAGCGCGCCCGACGGGGTCTTGAGCCCGAGGCTCTCGGCGATATCGGGGGTCACCTGCTGGATCTTGACCCCGAGCCAGCCGCGCCGGGCATGGCCGAAGTTGCGCAACTGCGCCACCACGGTCTTGGCCAGGTTGGACGGGATCGAGAAGCCCAGTCCGATCGAGCCGCCGGAGGGCGAGAAGATCGCCGTGTTGATGCCGATGATCTCACCGGACATGTTGAACAGCGGGCCGCCGGAGTTGCCGCGGTTGATCGCGGCGTCGGTCTGGATGAAGTCGTCGTACGGACCCTGCTGGATGTCGCGGCCGCGTGCCGAGACGATGCCGGCGGTGACGGTGCCGCCAAGCCCGAACGGGTTGCCGATTGCCAGCACCCAGTCGCCGACCCGCGACCTGGCGCTGTCGCCAAACGGCAGAGAGGGCAGCGGCTTGTCCGACTTCACCTGCAGCACGGCAATGTCGGTGCGGTCGTCGTGGCCGATCACCTTCGCCTTCAGGGTCGTGTTGTCCTGCAGCGTGACGGTGATCTCGTCGGCGCCCTTGATGACGTGGTTGTTGGTCACCACGATCCCCGACGGGTCGATGATGAACCCCGAACCGAGGCTCTGCACCTTGCGCGCCGGCTCCTGGCCGCCGCCGCCGCCGCCGCCGGGATGGTTGCGGTTCATGAAGTCGCGGAACAGCTTCTCGAACGGCGAACCCGGCGGGAACGTCGGCATTTCCGGCCCGGTATTCGGCCCGGCCCCGGGGCCGTCGCTCGGCTCGTCGCCGCCGTCGCTCTTGGCGGTGAGCGTCTGGGTGGACGAGATGTTGACCACCGCCGGCAGCAGCTTCTGCGCCAAATCGGCGAAGCCGTCCGTCATCGGCATCGCGGCCTGGGCGGGCGACCAGGGTGTCGCGATGACTGGCGCCGCCAGCGCCGCCGAGAACGCGAAGGTGGCGGCGCGGAGCAGCCGGCTGCGGTTCATACCCATAGGTGGTTCCTCGTTGCGAGCGGGTTCATCAAGGCGCCGCGGCGCCCGGTGCGGGTGAGGCCGGAGTTGCGGCGGCATCGCTAGGACGCGGAGCCTGGCGCAACAGTTTCAGGAAATCGTTGTCCGGCGACATCACCAGATGCAGGTTGCCGGCGTTGAAGGCCTGGCGGTAGGCCTGCAGCGTGCGCCAAGTGCCGAAGAACCCCGGATCGCGCTGGAAGGCGTCGGCATACAGCGCAATCGCCTGCGCCTCGCCCTTGCCGCGCAACTGGTCGGCGGTGGCATGGGCATTGGCCAGCAACACGGTGCGCTCGCGGTCGGCGTCGGCACGGATGCGCGCCGAGGCCTCGGCGCCCTCGGCGCGGGCCTGCGCCGCCACTCGCTGCCGCTCGCTTATCATGCGCGACAGGATGGCCTGGGTGTTCTCGGCCGGCAGGTCGGCGCGGCGGATGCGCACGTCCTGGATGTCGACGCCGAAGCCCTGCATCTCGGTGTTCACCTGCTTGCGGATCATGCCCATGATGCGGTCGCGCTGCGAGGACAGCACGTTGAGCAACTGCTCGTTGCCCAGCACCCGGCGCAGCGCCGACGAGGCGACGGAGGCCAGCCGCGCCTGGATCGCGTCCTCGGTCGGCCCGACGCTCTGATAGTATTCCAAAGGATTGGTGATGCGGAAACGCGCGAAGCTGTCCACGATCAGGCGGCGCTGGTCGGCCAGGATCACCTCCTCCGGCGGCAGCTCGTAGTCCAGCAGCCGGCGGTCGAAGGTGATCGCCGTCTGCACGAACGGCAGCTTGAAGTGCAGCCCCGGCTCGGAGATCACCCGCACCGCCTTGCCGAACTGGGTCAGCAGCACCTGCTGGGTCTGCTTGACCTCGAACGTCGAGGACAGCACCAGCACCAGCGCCACGAACGCCGCGGCGGCAATGGAAATTAGCGAGCGGTTCATTGCGCGATCCCCGCGGTCGGACCCGGAATGGCGGGCGTCGGTTGCGCTCCGCCGGATGGCGGCGGCGGCGTGGCCGTCGGCGAATTGCCGAGGGGCAGGTACGGCAGCACGCCGCGCACCCGGCTGTCGATCACGGTGGTCGGGCTGTGGCTCAGCACGTCCTGCATGGTCTCGATGTAGAGCCGGGTCAGGGTGATGTCCTTGGCTGCGGCATAGGCCTTGAGCACTGAAAGGAAGCGCTGCGACTGACCGGTCGACTCGGCGATCGCCGCCTGGCGCTGGGCATCGGCCGCCGCGGTGACGGCGGCCGACTCGCCACGGGCGCGCGGCACGATGTCGTTGCGGTAGGCCTCGGCCTCGTTGCGGGCGCGTTCGGCGTCGGTGTTGGCCCGCTGCACGTCGCGGAAGCTCTCGATGACCTCGCTCGGCGGATCGACCTTCTGCAACTGCACCTGCGTCACCTCGACGCCGCTGCCGTAGCTGTCGAGTATCGCCTGCACGTTGGCGCGCACCGCGGTCTCGATCTCGGCCCGCGCGGTGGTCAGCGCCGGCTGGATCGGAGTGCGGCCGATCACCTCGCGCATCATGCTTTCGGACACCGCGCGCACCGTGTAGTCGGGGGCGCGGGTGGCGAACAGATAGGCGCCGGCATCGCGGATGCGCCAGAACACCGCGAAGTTGATGTCGATGATGTTCTCGTCGCCGGTCAGCATCAGGCTCTCCGCCAGCACGTCACGCCCGTTGGTGGCGTCCTGCCCACTCTCGACGTTGCCGCTGGGAGCGGAGCGATATCCGAGTTCGACCCGGTTGATGTGGGTGACCGAGGGTAGGTCGACCGTCTCGATCGGCCATGGGATGTGGTAGTTGAGGCCAGGCAGCGTGGTGCGGTTGAAGGCGCCGAACCGCAGCACCACGCCCTGCTCATCGGGCTGCACGCGGTAGAAGCCGGTCGCCAACCAGATCGCCACGACGGCAATCGCCAGCAGCAGCGCGCCACGCCCGCCGGATGGCGCCCGGCCACGCGACCCACCGCCGCTGCCGCCCCCACCGAAGCGCGGCATCATGCCACGCAACCAAGCCTGCGCCTGCGCGATAGCATCGTCGATGTCGCCGATGCCTGGATTGCCGCCGGTCCGGTTGCCGCCGCCCCATGGACCCCGGCCAGGCTCGGACCGGCCAGGGCTGGCGCGGCCAGGATCGGGACGCACCGGCTCGGGACGCGGCCGGTTGTTGCCGGCGCCGGGGAGGCCCCAGGGGTTCGGTGGCGGCGCCGGCTTGTCGCCGGGGTCGTCGGAGCCGCCGTTGTTCGTGGCCATGTGGCAGCAAGCCTCCTGAATGGATGCGGCAGGAATGGGTGCGGCAGGCGGGGTGTAGCGCGAACCCGCGGCCGCCGCCACAAGGCGTCGTTGCGAGGCAAGCACGACAAGGCGAGGTGGGCAGGCAGCGGCATTGGCGGATGCGCCCGCCCGCCTCATACAATGCGATATCGCTCACCTTGGAAGGTTTGCAAGACGATGACTGAGCCCACCGAGGCCATGCTGCTGGACGCGCTGCGCGACATCGCCGACCCCACGACCGGGCGCGACATCGTAAGCGCCGGACTGGTCGAGGGCCTGCAGACGCGCGGCGGCCTGGTGCATCTGAGCCTGCTCACCGACCGCTACCGCGCGCCCGGCATGGAGCCGGTGCGGCGGGCGGCGGAGGCGCGGCTGGCAAAGGTGCCGGGCGTGAAGAACGTGGCCGTCGTGCTGACCGCGCACGCCGCCGCGCCGCCGCAGCCAGCCCCCACCGCCGCGCCGGCTCCCGGCGGCGGCCGGCCGATGCTGCTGGCCAACGTTGGCGCGGTGGTGGCGGTGGCCTCGGGCAAGGGCGGGGTCGGCAAGTCCACCACCGCGGTCAATTTGGCGGTGGCGCTGGCGCAGTCCGGCCTGCGCGTCGGCCTGCTCGACGCCGACATCTACGGGCCGAGCCTGCCGCGCATGTTGGGCCTGTCGCGCAAGCCGGAACTGGCGGGCCAGCAGATGATACCGCTGGAGGCGTGGGGGCTGCGCTGCATGTCGATCGGCTTCCTGGTCGAGGAGGAGACCGCGATGATCTGGCGCGGCCCGATGGTGATGAGCGCGCTGGAGCAGATGATGGGCCAGGTGGCCTGGGGCGAGCTCGACATCATGATCGTGGACATGCCGCCCGGCACCGGCGACGTGGCGCTGACCATGGCGCAGCGCGTCAGCCTCGCCGGCGCGGTGATCGTCTCGACCCCGCAGGACATCGCCTTGCTGGATGCGCGGCGCGGCGTCCGCATGTTCGAGAAGACGCGGGTGCCGGTGCTCGGCCTGATCGAGAACATGAGCTATTTCTGCTGCCCCGCCTGCAACCACCGCAGCGAGATCTTCGGCCATGGCGGCGCGCGGACCGAGGCGGCGCGGCTCGGCGCCGAGTTCCTGGGCGAGATCCCGCTGCAGCTCGACATCAGGACCGCGTCGGATGGAGGCACGCCGATCGTCGCCGCGGACCCGTCGAGCGCGGCGGCTCAGGCGTATGCGGCGGTGGCGCGACGGGTCTGGGAGAAGGTGTCGGGCGGCGTCGCGGCCGGGCCGCGCATCGTGATCGACTGACGGCTACTCGCCGGCCAGCAGGCCCGCCGGCTGCCGGACTTCGGCTGCCGCCTGGTTGCGCCGTCCGAGCACCTCGTCGAGCCAATCGGCGCGCATCTCCGGCACGCTGGACAGCAGCAGTTCGGTGTATGGGTGGTAGGGCGGCGCAAACACCGTGGCCGTCTCCCCGCCGGCGACCATGCGGCCCTTGAGCATCACCGCGACCTTGTTGGCGATGCGCTTTACCGTGCCGAGGTCGTGGGTGATGAACAGATAGGCGACCCCCAGCTCCTCCTGCAGCCGCTTCAGCAGTTGCAGGATCTCCTCGCCGACCAACTGGTCGAGCGCGCTGGTGACCTCGTCGCAGATGATGATGTCCGGCTCGGCGGCCAGCGCGCGGGCGATGCCGACGCGCTGCTTCTGGCCGCCCGACAGCTCGCCCGGCCTGCGGCCGATGAACTCGGCGGGCAGGTCCATCATTTCCAGCAACTCCAGCACGCGCGCGCGGATCTGGCTGCGGCTGCGGCCGAAGTAGAACTGCACCGGCCGGCCGATGATCTCCAGCAGGGTCTGGTTGGGATTCAGCGCCACGTCGGGCATCTGGTAGATCATCTGGATGCGGCGCTTCTGGTCGCGCGTGCGCTGGGCCAGGCGCGGCGGCAGCGACTTGCCCTCGAAGGTGACGTCGCCGCTCTCACGCGCCAGCAGGCCGATGATGACCCGCGCCAGCGTCGATTTGCCGCTGCCGCTCTCGCCCACCACCGCCAGCGTGTCGCCGCGGTACAGCGCGAGGCTCACGTCGTCGATCACCCGCACCAGGCCGGCGTAGCTGGCGACCGCATGGGTCACTTCGAGGATCGGCTTCTCGACCGCGCCCGCCGCCAGGAGCACGTCGTGGCCCTGCGTCCGCTCGGCCACCAGCCGGCGGGTGTATTCCTGCTGCGGCGACTGGAGGATCTGGTTCGAGGTGCCGACCTCGACCATCCTGCCGTGCCGCAGCACCATGATGTGGTCTGCGATCTGCGCCACCACCGCGAGGTCGTGGGTGATGTAGATGGCGGCGGTGCCGCTCTCGCGGATGAGCTTGCGGAACGACGACAGCACCTCGACCTGCGTGGTGACGTCCAGCGCCGTGGTCGGTTCGTCGAACACCAGGATGTCCGGCCGCGCCGCCATCGCCATCGCCGCCATCGCCCGTTGCAGTTGCCCGCCGCTGACCTGGTGCGGGTAGCGGTCGCCGAAGCTGTCGGGGTTCGGCAGCTCCAGTTCGCGGAACAGTTCCCGCGCCCGCGCCTCGGCCTGCGCCACGTTCATCAGGCCCTGGCGCAGCGGGATTTCGCAAACCTGACGCATCAGCGTCATGGCGGGGTTGAAGCTGGCCGCCGCCGATTGCGCGATGTAGGCGATGCCCGGCCCGCGCAACGCGCGCCGCTGCGCCGCCGACATGGCGCGGATGTCGCGGCCCTCGAAGGTGATGCTGCCGCCGACGATGGCGCAGCCGCCCCGCGTGTAGCCCATCGCCGCGAGGCCGATGGTGGACTTGCCGGCGCCGCTCTCGCCGATCAGGCCCAGCACCTCGCCACGCCGCAGCGTGAAGCTCACGTCGTCGACCAGCACCGGCCCCATGCCGCGGTCGGTGCGGACCTGGACGCGCATCTTGTCGACCACGAGGATGTCCTCGCCGGCAATGCGTTGCGGCTTCATCATGCGCCCTCCCCGTGTCCACGCGAGTGGATGGACAGCATCCAGTCGACGACGAAGTTGATCCCGATGGTCAGGATGGCGATGGCGGCGGCCGGGTACAGCGGCGCCGCCAAATCGTAGGCGATCATGTCGCGGTAGTCGCGCACCATGCTGCCCCAATCGGCCGCCGGCGGTTGCACGCCGAGGCCGAGGAACGACAACGCGGCGATGAACAGGAAGGCGAACGAGAACCGCAGGCCGAACTCGGCGATCAGCGGCGCCGCGGCGTTGGGCAGGATCTCCTTGCGGATGATCCACCACAGGCCCTCGCCCCGCACCTTGGCCACCTCGACGTACTCCAGCGCGCCCAGGTTCATCGCCAGCGCCCGCGCCAGGCGGAACACCTTGACGCTGTCCAGCAGGGCGACGGTCACGATGATGACCGGCAACTCGGTGCCGAGCACCGCCAGCACGATGAAGGCGAAGATCAGCGTCGGCATCGACAGCACCAGGTCGACCAGCCGCGACAGCACGGTGTCGATCCAGCCACGGCTTAACGCGGCGGCGAACCCGGCGGTCACTCCCACGGTGAAGCTGAGGCAGGTGATGATGAGCGACAGGCCGATCGACATGCGCGCGCCATAGATCAGCCGGCTGAACAGGTCGCGCCCGAGGTTGTCGAGGCCGAGCCAGTGCTGCGGGTCGGGGTCGGCCCAGGCATCGCCCAGCACCTCGGCCTGATCGAACGGCGCGATGATCGGAGCACCCAGGGCCGCCAGCACGTTGACCGCCACGATGAACAGGCCGATTGCCGCCGGGATGCTGAGCCGGTGCCCGAACAGGCGCATCTGGAAGCGGCGCCGCGGCGCCGTGACGGCGCTCATCGCGGCCTCCGCAGGCGGGGGTTGCTCAGTATCGCCATGATGTCGGCGGTCATGTTCAGCAGGATGAAGGCGGCGGCGAAGATCAGGCCGCACGCCTGCACCACCGGCACGTCATGCTTGCTGACCGCGTCCACCATCAACTGGCCGAGGCCGGGGTAGACGAACACCGCCTCCACCACCACCACGCCGACGATGAGGTAGGCCATGTTGAGCGCGATCACGTTAATGATCGGCGCCAGCGCGTTGGGGAAGGCGTGCCGCACCACGACACGGGATTTCGGCAACCCCTTGAGGAACGCCATCTCGATATACGGACTGGCCATGATCTGCAGCACGCTGGCGCGGGTCATCCGCATCATGTGCGCCACCACCACCAGCACCAGCGTCACCATCGGCAGGAACGCGAGGTCGAGCCGCTCCAGCAGCGAGGTGTCGGGGGTGACGTTGGCGAGGCTCGGGAACCAGCCGAGCCGGACCGACAGGTATTTCACCAGCAGGTAGCCGACCAGGTACTCGGGCACCGATATCGTCAGCAGCGTCACGAAGTTGACCACGCGGTCATAGACGCTGCCCTGCCAGATCGCCGCCGCGAGGCCCAGGGCGACCGCCAGCGGCACCGCGATCAGCGCCGCGTAGACTGCCAGGAACAGCGTGTTCTTGACCCGCGGCGCCAGTTCCTCCGCCACATCGCGATGGTTGGCGAGGCTGCGGCCCAGGTCGCCCTGCACCGCGTTGCCCAGCCACTCGACATAGCGCACCGGCGCCGGGCGGTTAAGCCCCAGCTCGCTGCGCAACTCGGCCAGGCTCTCCGGCGTGGCCGAGTTCTGCAGGATCGCCGAGGCAAGGTCGCCCGGCAGGATCTCGGTGCCCGCGAAGATGAGCACCGATGCCGCCAGCAACGTCAGTATGCCGAGCCCCAGCCGCTGTGCGATGAGACGCAGCAACGTTCAGGCCTTCAGCCAGGCTTTGTCGACGACGTAGCCGTTGTCCATGTCGAACAGCGAATGCGGCGTGTGGCCGCCCACCTTGTCGCTGTGCGCGTCGATCCAGTCGCGGAACGCCGGCACGACGGTCGCCCCGTCGTCGCGCAGCAACGCCTGGCACTCGAACACCAACTGCTTGCGCTTGGCGTCGTCCAGTTCCATTTTCGCCGCCGTCAGCGCCTGGGTGAATAGCGGGTTCTTGTAGTGGCTCTCGTTCCACGGCGCGTCGGGGCCGTAGGCGATGCCCAGCATCTGCGTGGCCGTGGTGCGGCCGGCCCAGTAGCTGGTGACGCAGGGGTTCTTCAGCCAGACGTTGTCCCAGAAGCCGTCGGCCGGGTCCTTCTTCACGTCGATCTTGAGGCCCGCCTTGGCGGCGCTAGCCTGGAACAGCGTGCACATGTCGACCGCGCCGTTGAACGCGGCGTCGGAGGCGTCCAGCAGGATAGGGCCGGAGAAGCCCGACTTCTTCAGGTAGAACTTGGTCTTGTCGGGGTCGTAGGCGATCTGCGGCAGCTTGTTGTTGTAGTCCTTGTCGCCGCGCGAGATCGGGTGGTCGTTGCCGACCGAGCCGTAGCCGCTGAACAGCGTCTTCACGATCTGGGCGCGGTCGATGCCGTATTTCATCGCCAGCCGCAGGTTGGTGTCCTGAAACGGCGCGCGGTCCTGCATCATGGAGATGACCGCGTGCCAGCCGCCCGGCGCCACCACCAGCGACACGCCCGGATGGCGCTTGATGAGGCCGGCGGTCTTGGGATCGACGCGGTTGATGGCGTCGACCTGGCCCGAGACCATGGCGTTCATGCGCGCCGAGGTGTCGTTGATGACGGTGATGTCGAACGAGTCGACGTTGGCGTGGTCCGGCTTCCAGTAGTTGGCGAACCGCTTGCCGGTGCTGCGTACGCCGGCGTCGTAATGATCGACCGTGTAGCCGCCGGTGCCGACCGCGTGCGCCCAGTCGGTAAACCCGTTGGGCACCATCTTGGCGTGGTAGTCGGTCAGTATCGCCGGGAACTCGGCGTCGCCCGATGTCAGGGTAATCAGGATCTGGTTCGGGCCCAGCTTCTTGACGTAGGCGATCTCCTTGAACGACCCGGCCGCGCCCGACTTCGTGTTGCCGCGATGCAGGTTGATCGAATAGATCGCGTCGTCCGCGTCGAAGGTCTTGCCGTTGTGGAAGGTGACGCCCTTGCGCAGGTTGAACACCCACTCCATCGCGCCCGGCTTGGCCTCCCAGCTCTCCGCCAGTTCCGGCGTCGAGCTGCGGTCCGCGGCCGGCTCGACCAGCGCGTTGTAGTGCGCGGCGCCGGCGACGACCATCACGCTGTCGGTCCAGACGCGCGGATCGAGGCTGTCGGTGGTGCTGCCGCCGCCGAGGCCGAGCCGCAGCGAACCGCCCTTGCGCGGCGTCGCGGCGGCGTGGGCGTCGACGCTCGCGACCATGGTGCCGAGCAACGCCGCTCCGGCGCCGGCAGCCGCGGCGCGGCCCAGGAACTCGCGGCGCGAGATGCGGCCAAGCTCGTGCTGACGCTTCAGGAACTCGAACTCGCTCATGCCGGTAGCCTCGTGATGATGTCGTTCGACCCGCGATAATCGCGGGCCTGTGATGCGATCATCGCGGCCCTTTCGGCTTCGAGTCAACAGGAAGTGAATTGGCCGGCAAAGTTGACGCGCGACGACCGTTCCGGCAGCTTTTTAATCATCGGCAGCCTTTTGATTATCGAGCAAAGGACAGCATGGCCGAACGGGCGCGCGTGGTGATGATCGGCGGCGGCGCGGTGGGATGCAGCGCGCTGTATCACCTGGCGCGGCGCGGCTGGACCGACGCCATCCTGCTGGAGCAGGACGAGCTGACCAGCGGCTCGACCTGGCACGCCGCCGGCAACTGCCCGACCTTCGCCACCGGCTGGGGCGCCATGCGGCTGCAGGCCTATTCGGCGGCGCTCTACCGGACGCTGGGCGAAGCGGTCGGCTACCCCATCAACTACCACGTCACCGGCTCGGTGCGGCTGGCGCACACGCCGGCGCGCATGGACGAGTTCCGCCATGTGCTCGGCATGGCGCACGCCCAGGGCCTGGCCTACGAACTCCTCTCGCCCGCCGAGTTGGCGCGGCGCTACCCGATCATCGCGTTGGACGGGCTGCTCGGCGCGCTGTGGGACCCGTACGACGGCGACATCGACCCGGCGCAACTGACGCAGGCGTTCGCCAAGGGCGCGCGCGACCTCGGCGCCACGGTGCGCCGGTTCAGCAAGGTCACCGGGCTGCAACAGGACGCCGGCGGGGCATGGCTTGTGCGGACCGCGGCGGGCGAGATCGTGGCCGACGTCGTGGTCAACGCCGCCGGCTACCGGGCTGGCGAGGTGATGGCGCTGCTGGGCCGCGCCTTGCCGATCGTGACGCTGCAGCACCAGTACCTGGTGACCGAGGACAGCCCCGAACTGGCGGCGCGCGACGGCCGGCTGCCGCTGCTGCGCGATCCCGACACCTCCTATTACCTGCGCCAGGAACGGCACGGCTTCATCCTCGGCCCCTACGAGTGGCAGGCCACGCCGATGTGGCTCGACGGGCTGCCGGAGGATTTCGCCCATCGCCTGTGGCCCGACGACCTGGAGCGGCTGGAGCCGTGGATCGAGCAGGCCTGCGCGCGGGTGCCGCTGCTGGCCACCGTGGGCGTGCGGCGGGTGGTGAACGGGCCGATCCCCTACTCGCCCGATGGCAACCCGTATCTCGGCCCGGCGCACGGCCTGCGCGGCTTCTTCCACGCCAACACCTTCAGCTTTGGCATCGCCCAGGCCGGTGGCGCGGGCAAGGCGTTGGCCGAGTGGGTGATCGACGGCGCACCGGAGTGGGACCTCTGGCCGCTCGACCCGCGCCGCTACGGCGGTTACGCGACCCAATCCTACACCGCCGCCCGCGCGGTCGAGGTGTACCAAAACGAGTACGCGCCGGCCTTCCCCAACGAGGAACGCCCGGCTGGCCGCCCGCTCGCGACCTCCATATTGTACGAGACGCTGGCGGCCAAGGGCGCGCGCTTCGGCAGCCGTGGCGGCTGGGAGCGGCCGGTGTGGTTCGGCGCCGACCAGACGCCCGACGTGCCGTCGTTTCGCCGCCCCCGGGTGTGGTTCGACGCGGTGGGGCGCGAGGTGCGGGCGGTGCGCGAGCGGGTCGGCATCCTCGACCTGCCGGGTTTCACCAAGTTCATGGTGTGCGGCCGTGGCGCCGCCGCCTGGCTCGACCGCCTGACCTGCTCGCGGCTGCCGGCGACGGGGCGCATCGGCCTGGCCTACGCGCTGGACCCGCGTGGCCGGGTGCTCAGCGAGTTCACCGTCACCCGCCTGGCCGCCGACCGCTTCTATCTCTGCTGCGCCGCCAGCGCTGAGGCGCATGATGACGACGTTCTGCGCGCGGCGTTGCCCGGCGACGGCAGCGTGGTGCTGCAAAGCGTCACCGCGCGCCTGGGCACGCTGGTGCTGGCCGGGCCACGCGCCCGCGCGGTGCTCGCCGCGGTGTGCAACGACGATTTGTCCAACGCCGGCTTCCCGTGGTTGTCGGTGCGCGAGATCACCGTCGCCGGCGTCACGCTGATGGCGCTGCGGGTCAACTACGTCGGCGAGCTGGGCTGGGAGCTGCACGCGCCGATGCCGGCCCTGCCCCGGCTGTACGACGCGCTGTGGCAGGCCGGGCTGGCGCACGGCATCGCCGATTTCGGCATCTACGCCGTCGACAGCCTGCGCCTCGACAAATGCTACCGTGGCTGGAAAAGCGACCTGGAGAGCGGCTACTCGCCCCTTCAGGCATCGCTCGACCGCTTCGTCGACCTCGGCAAGCCCGATTTCGTGGGCCGGGCGGCGGTGCTGGCGGAGCACCAGCGCGGGCCGTCGCGGCGCATGGCGCCGCTGCTGCTCGACGCCGACGGCGATGCCGACGCGCCGGCGCTGGCCAGCGTGTTCGCCGGCGACGCCCGCGTCGGCATCGTGACCTCGGGCGGCTGGAGCCATACGCTGCGCCGCAGCCTGGCGCTGGCCTATCTGGACACGGCGCAGGCGAGACCCGGCACCCGCCTCGCCGTCGACGTGCTGGGCGAGCGCCGGGCCGCCATCGTCGGCGCCGAGCCGCTGTACGATCCCACCAACGCGAGGTTGCGCGCATGACCCTACCCGACCGGGCCGAGGTGGTGGTCATCGGCGGCGGCATCGTCGGCTGCAGCACCGCCTACCATCTGGCGCTGCGCGGCGTGGACGTGCTGCTGCTGGAGCGGCGGCAACTCACCTGCGGCACCACATGGCACGCCGCCGGGCTGGTCGGGCAGTTGCGCGCGACGCTCAACCTCACGCGGCTGGCCCAGTACTCGGCGCAGTTGTACGAGACGCTGAAAGCCGAGAGCGGGCGTGAGACCGGCTACCGCCGCACCGGCTCCATCAGCCTCGCGTCCAGCCCCGAGCGGCTGGTCGAACTGAAGCGCCAGGTCAGCATGGCGGCGCTGTTCGGGCTGCCGGCGGAGACGCTGACGCCGGAACAGGCGCTCGAAAAATATCCGCTGCTGAACATCGAAGGCGTCGCTGGCGGCATCTGGCTGCCGACCGACGGGCAGACCGACCCGGTCGACACCACGCAGGCGCTGGCCGCCGCCGCGCGGGCGCGCGGCGCGGTCATCCGGGAGGGCGTGAAGGTCACCGGGCTGATCCGCGAGGGCGGCCGCGCCACCGGCGTCGTCACCGACCAGGGCGAGGTGCGCGCCCGCACGGTGGTGCTGGCCGCCGGCATGTGGAGCCGCGACTTCGCCGCGGCGCACGGCGTCGTGGTGCCGCTGCACGCCGCCGAGCACTTCTATCTGGTGACCGAGCCGATCGAGGGCCTGCCGCGGCTGCCGGTGCTGCGCGACCCCGACCATTGCATCTACGTGAAGGAGGACGCCGGCAAGCTGCTGGTCGGCTGCTTCGAGCCGGTGGCCAAGCCGTGGGGCATGGGCGGCATCCCCGACGATTTCTGCTTCGACCAACTGGCCGAGGATTTCGACCATTTCCAGCCGCTGCTGGAGGCCGCGGTGCGCCGCATCCCGGCGCTGGAGCACGCCGGCATCAAGCTGCTGTTCAACGGGCCGGAGAGCTTCACCCCCGACGTGCGCTACATCCTGGGCGAGGCGCCGGAGCTGCCGGGACTGTTTGTGGCGGCCGGCTTCAACTCCATCGGCATCCAGTCGGCGGGCGGCGCCGGGCGCGCGGTGGCCGACTGGATCGTGGACGGCACGCCCGGCATGGACCTGTGGGACGTGGACATCGCCCGCTTCGCGCCGTTCCAGGCGAACAAGGCCTACTTGTGCGAACGCACCACGGAGTCGCTCGGCCTGCTGTATGCGATGCACTGGCCGCACCGGCAGGCGGAGACCGCGCGCGGCGCGCGGCGATCCATGCTGCACGACCGCCTCGCCGCCGCCGGGGCCTGCTTCGGCGAGGCGGCGGGATGGGAGCGCGCCAACTGGTTCGCCCGTGACGGCGAGGCGGCGGCCTACCAGTACGCCTACGGGCGGCAGAACTGGCACGGCGCGTCGGGCGAGGAGCACCACGCCGCGCGCAACGGCGTGGCGCTGTTCGATCAATCCAGTTTCGCGAAGTTCCTGGTGCAGGGCCGCGACGCCTGCGCCGTGCTGAACCGGCTCGGCACGGCGCAGGTCGACGTGCCGGTGGGCCGCGTCGTCTACACGCAATGGCTCAACGAGCGCGGCGGGATCGAGGCCGACCTCACCGTCACCCGTGTCGCGGCGCACGAGTTCCTGGTGGTGACCGCCGCCGCCGCGCAGGGCCACGACTGGCACCATCTGCGGCGTCACATCCCGGTCGACGCGCATTGCTTCGCCACCGACGTGACCAGCGCCTACGCCGTGCTCAGCCTGATGGGGCCGAGCGCGCGGGCGGTGCTGCGGCAGGTCAGCGAGGACGATTTATCCAACGCCGGCTTCCCGTTCCGCAGCAGCCGCAAGATCGCCATCGGCTTCGCGCGGGTGCGGGCGACCCGCATCACCTACGTGGGCGAGCTTGGCTGGGAGCTGTACGTGCCGACCGAGTTCGCGCCGCATGTGTTCGACCGGCTGCTCGCGGCGGGCGCGGCGTTCGGCCTGCGGCTGGCCGGCTACCACGCGATGAACAGCCTGCGGCTGGAGAAGGCCTACCGCCACTGGGGCCACGACATCGATACCGACTCGACGCCGCTGGAGGCCGGACTCGGCTTCACCATCGCCTGGGACAAGAGCAGCGACTGGATTGGCCGGGCGGCGTTGCTGCGGCAGCGGCAGGCCGGCGTGGCGCGGCGGCTGGTGCAGTTCCGCCTCGACGACCCCGACGCCATGATGTTCCACGACGAGCCGATCTGGCGCGATGGGGCCAGGGTCGGGCGGATCACCAGCGCGATGTTCGGGCATAGCGTCGGCGCGGCGGTGGGCCTCGGCTACGTCGCGGCGGACGCCCCGGTCACCGCCGATTACGTGCGGGCGGGGCGCTACGAGATCGAGTTCGCCGGCACGCGGCTGCCGGCGAGCGCGTCGCTTTCGCCGTTGTACGACCCGAGGAACGCCCGCGTGCTGGCTTGACGCAAGTCGGAGCCCGCCCGCGACACCTTGCCTACAACCCAGCCGGCGGCGTCACGTCAGCATCGCGAAGCTGGCGAACAGTTGCAGCCCCTCGGTGAACGCCCCGAACGCCGCCAACGTCTTGGTGATCTCGTGCTTGCTGCTGACGGAGAAGTTCCGCATGTAGTCGAACTTGCCCTTCATCCGCTGGTGTTTCAAGAAGGCCGTTTCGCGAAGGGACTCGGATGATCTGGTCGCACGTGATCTCGAAATCCAAGGTGCTCGGTAAGCTCGCCCTGGTTGCGGCAGCGGTTACCTTGCTCAATCCTGACGCCGCATCGGCCGCAGCGCCGTTCGTGGTCAGCGGCCTGGTCCTCTATCAACCGAACAATATGCTCGCGTTCCGAATCCGCAATGACGCGAGGGCGTTTGCGAACTATCTCGGGCAGGTCGAGGCGCGAGAGGCGGCCCTGTTTGCCCAGGCCGGACCGAATCGCGGCGTATCGGGCGCGATTGTCATCGCCATTAAGCCCGGCGGACAGTCGCGTGCCTGGCTGGTCCTGGGGCCGAACGTCCAGCTAGACCCCACTCCGGCCCATATCAAGGCCGAGGCGGAAGCCGTTCCACCTTTGCCGGTCCAGGCGGGACCAGTCGCGGTCGCAATCCTGTTCAAGGCATGGGGCGGCGGGCTGCCTGTCACCGACGCCGCCCATCCGGCGCCCATCCCGCTCGAATGGGCCGGAGCCGCGGCGCCGGAAATGGTGCCGGACGGGCCACTCGCTCGGATCTGGCCCTGACGGTCGACTGCTGACCGCCAGGGGGCGATGCGTCCCGGCCTAAGTCAGCATCGCGCCGGACGGCTGCGCGGTCTCGAACACCCGGTCCGCAAAGGCTTCCTCCCACGAGCCGCTGGTCGAGGCGCGGCTGTATTCGGTGGCGCGGTTCTCGAAGAAGTTGGCGTGCTCCGGCGCATTCAGCATGTCGTCGAGCCACGGCAGCGGGTTGCGGTCGACGTGGTAGATCGGGTTCAGCCCCAACTGCGTCAGCCGGCGGTCGGCGATGAAGCGGATGTACTGCTTGACCGCCTCGGCATCCATGCCCTCCACCGGCCCCAACTCGAACGCCAGGTCGATGAAGGCGTCCTCGTGGTCGACGATGGTGGCGCAGGTCTGGTACAGCTCGCCGCGCAACTGCTCGGTCCAGATCTCCGGGTTCTCCGACACGAAGGTGCGGAACAGGCGGATCACCGACAGGCAGTGCAGCGTCTCGTCGCGCACCGACCAGCTAACGATCTGCCCCATGCCCTTCATCTTGCCGAAGCGCGGGAAGTTCAGCAGCATCGCGAAGCTGGCGAACAGTTGCAACCCCTCGGTGAACGCCCCGAACGCCGCCAGCGTCTTGGCGATCTCGTGCTTGCTGCTGACGGAGAAGTTCTGCATGTAGTCGAACTTGTCCTTCATCTGCTTGTACTTCAGGAAGGCCGTGTATTCGAGTTCCGGCATCCCGATGGTGTCGAGCAGATGGCTGTAGGCGGCGACATGAATCGTCTCGATGTTCGAGAACGCCGACAGCATCATCAGCACTTCGGTCGGCTTGAACACTTGGCTGTAGTGCTTCATGTAGCAGTTGTTCACCTCGACGTCGGCCTGGGTGAAGAACCGGAAGATCTGCGTCAACAGGTTGCGCTCGGCTTCCGACAGGTTCTTGTGCCAATCCTTCACGTCGTCGGCCAGCGGCACCTCCTCGGGCAGCCAATGCACGCGCTGCTGCGTCAGCCACGCCTCGTAGGCCCAGGGATAGCGGAACGGCTTGTAGACCGGGTTCTCCGTCAGCAGGTCGAAGCGGACCGGGCGCTCGTCGCCGGAAGCCGTCATGCCGTCCATCGCAGGGTCCTCGCGTTGTGCCTGACGCCGTATTTAGTGGCTGCGGATAATTTAGCAACCAGTTCTGGTAGGCTTCACTAAAAAGCCAGTTGCACCTTCATCGCCTGGGCACGGTTCGCCGCGAGCGTGAAGGCGCGTGCGGCCTCGCGCAGCGGCACCACTTCGGTCAGCAGCGGCGACACGTCGATGGCGCCCGAGGCGATGAAGTCGACCGCCCAGGCGAACTCCTCGTGGAAGCGGAAACTGCCGCGGATCGCGATCTCCTTCGCCACCACCAGGTTCAGCGGGATCGCCGTCTCGCCGCCGCCGAGGCCCACCTGCACCACCACCGCCCCCGGCCGCGCGACCACGAAGGCGCTGGCCAGGGCGGCGGCGCTGCCCGAGGCTTCGAGCACCACGTCGAACACGCCCTTGTCGCGGGCATAGGGCTCCAGGCCGTCGGGATGGGTGGCCATGTTGACGACCCGGTCCGCGCCGAGGTCGCGCACCAGGGCCAGTGGCGCGTCGAGCAGATCGGTCGCCACCACCTCGCGCGCGCCGCCGTGCCGGGCGACCAGCGTCAGCAGCGCGCCGATCGGCCCGGCGCCGGTGACCAGCACGCGGGCGCCCAGCATGGTGCCGGCCTGGCGGGCGGCGTGCAGGCAGACCGCCAGCGGCTCGGCGAACGCGGCGGTGGTCAGCTCGATGCCGGGCGGCACCAGCACCGCCTGCGACTCGTCGCACACCAGCATTTCGCGGAACCCGCCCTGGACATGCGGCATCCGCATGGCGCTGCCGTAGAAGCGCATGTGGAGGCAGTGGTTGGGCTGCCCGGCCAGGCAATACCGGCAATGGCCGCAGTTCAGGCTCGGGTTCACCGCCACGTGGTCACCCACCCGCACCGAAGTGACGGCGGCGCCGACCTCCATCACCTCGCCGGCGATCTCGTGACCCAGGATCATCGGCTCGCGCAACTTCGTGGCGCCGAGGCCGCCGTGGTGGAAGTAGTGCAGGTCCGAGCCGCAGATGCCGCCCGCCCGCACCCGCACCTTGACCTCGCGCGGGCCGGGCTGCGGCACGTCGCGTTCCTCGAGCCGCAGATCGTGGGCCGCATGGATGACCGCTGCCAGCATGGCTGTTCTCCGTCCAGATCGTCGCGTATCCAGGCTCGATACGGACCCGGGAGCGGCACATGACATTGGGAGCATTCGACCTTGGCGGCAAGCGGGCGCTGGTGACAGGTTCGGGACAGGGCATCGGACTGGCCCTGGCGACGGCCCTCGCCCAGGCCGGCGCCGCCATCGTGCTGAACGGCCGCGACGCCGGCAAGATCGAGCGCGCGGCGCAGGCGTTGCGCGCCGCCGGGCATTCCGTCGACCTCGCCGCCTTCGACGTCACCGAGCGGGCGCAGGTGGCCGAGGCGGTGGACCGGGTCGAGCGCGACATCGGCCCGATCGACATCCTGGTGAACAACGCCGGCATCCAGCGCCGGATGCCGCTGCAGGATTTCCCCGAGGCCACCTGGCACGAGATCGTGCGCGCCAACCTCGACAGCGTGTTCTTCGTGAGCCAGGCGGTCGCCCGGCACATGATCCCGCGCGGCCAGGGCAAGATCATCAACATCATCTCGGTGCAGAGCGAGCTGGGGCGGCAGACCATCGCGCCGTACACCGCCACCAAGGGCGCCGTGAAGATGCTGACCAAGGGCATGTGCGCCGACTGGGCCCGCTTCGGCATCCAGGCCAACGGGCTTGGGCCAGGGTATTTCGACACCGAGCTGAACAAGGCGCTGGTCGAGGATGCCGCGTTCTCCGACTGGCTGTGCAAGCGCACCCCGGCGGGACGGTGGGGCAAGGTCGGCGAGTTGGGCGGGGCGGCGGTGTTCCTGGCGTCGGGCGCGTCGGATTTCGTCAATGGGCAGATGATCTATGTCGATGGCGGGCTGACGGCGGTGGTTTGACGGCGGGTGGATGCAGGTGGACCCGACATCAGGCGGCGCGAACGTCCGGGATGATGGTTGATGGCTGGCCGATTTTGCGCCGCAGGTCGAAGGAACGGATGCGATCTTCACCCGCTCTCTTCAGTCGGTCCGGATCTCGTCCGGCCAGCAGCGGTCGCTCAGGTTTCGAGCAGCCGCTCGCTCAAATCCCATAGCCGCTGGGCCGACGTTGGATCGACGGAATGCGACACGACCTCGGCCGGGATGCAATCGGCGGTAAGCTGCCTTGGCTCATCGTCCAATCGCGAGATGTCGTTGTCCTTCAAGTATACGCCACCGATTTTGGCGAGCAGCGGGCTGGTCGCCGCGAAGACGATGGTGCTGGCACCTTGTTGCGGCGTCTTCTTGCCGACCTCGGGATCGATGATCGCGTTCCCGTCCCCGTCGATCAGTCCCATCGCCCGCAGCGCATCCTTGCCGGCGGAACTGTTCAGTTTCGTGCCGACGACGACGCCGGGGTGAACGGCATAGGCGCGGATGCCATCTCCGGCGAACCGGCGATCCAGTTCCACCGCGAACAGCACGTTCGCCGTCTTGGATTGCGCGTAAGCGGCCCTGGAATTGTATCCGGTGTGGAAGTTGGGATCGTCCCAGCGGATGTCTGCGAAACGTTGGGCGCCGGAGGAGACGTTGACCACGCGGGCGCCGTTGGCCGCGCGCAGCGCGGGAAGTAGGCCCAGCGTCAACTGAAAATGTCCCAGATGGTTGGTCGCGAATTGCGTCTCGTAGCCGCGCGCGTCCCGCTCCGGCCCACCCGACGCCCCGGCTCCGTTGACCAGAATGTGGAGCGGGCGTCCGGTCGCAAGCCATCGCTGGACAAAGTCGTCGACCGAGGCGGGATCGACCAGATCAAGCCGTTCGACCTGCATCCGCTCGATGCCGGCCTGAGAGGGGGCGATGTTCGTCGGGTTGCGCGATGTCGCGGTCACCGATGCTCCGGCCTTGTTCAGCGCCCTAGTCACTTCCAGGCCGATACCGGCGTGTCCGCCGGTGACGATCACGTTCTTGCCGGTCAGGTCGATGCCGGCGAGAACGTCATCGGCCGTCGCTGCCGCCGTGAAGCCACTGCCGATCGGATGCTGTTTGTGGGTCATGGAAAACGTCCTTGCTTCGTTCAAGCTGCCATCAGGGCGAGTGCGTCGGCGCCCGTCGCGAGCCGCATCGGACAGGACGGGTCGGTCGCCGCACGCCACACGGCTTCCACCACGTCCGACGCTTGAGTGATCGGACCCTCCTGCTGGAAGTTCGCGAATACGGCCTGCGCCAGTTTGGCGTAGGCTTCCGGGAAACCGGCCTGCATCCGTGAGCGCGCGTTGTCGCCGAACGCGGTACTCGGAGCACGGCCCGGCAGCACGACACGCACCCGAACATCGAACTGTTCGAGCTCCAGCGCGAGCACATCCGAGAAGGCGTTCACTGCCGCCTTACTCGCCGTGTACGCGGAGAGCAGAGGCAGCAGCAGCAGCGTCACGCTCGACGAGACGTTGACGATCACGCCCGACCTGCGCTCCCGGAACTGCGGCAGGACGGCTTGCGTCATCGCTATGGTGCCGAAGACGTTCGTCTCGAACACATCGCGCACTGTCTTCATCGACGTGCCCTCGAGCGCGTTGAGAAAGCCGATGCCGGCATTGTTGACCAGCACGTCGATCGGTCCCGCCGTTTCGACAGCGTGACGGATGCTCTGCGGATCAGTCACGTCGAGCGGCAGGATGCGCAGCCGGTCCGAAGCCGGGAGGACGTCCTCCCGCAGCGTCCGCATGGTCGCAACCACGGTCCAGTCGGGACGATCGAGGAAGGCGCGCGCGATCTCCAGGCCGAACCCGGATGAGCATCCGGTGATGAGGATAGTTTTCATGGGAACTCCGGTTTCGTGATATGCGGAGCCGTAGGTAGGTGGTAGCGGTCGGACGTGATACGGGTTTAAGTCCAAATTACGTTGGCAGGAGTCCAGATTGTCCGATCCGCTCACTCAGATCGTCGGCCTGCTCCAGCCGAGTGCCTGGTATTCCAAAGTGGTTGAGGGCGCGGCTGCCTGGCGTGTGCGGCGTTCGGAGACCGGGAGGCCCTTCTATTGTGCGATCCTCGCTGGCGAGTGCCGGCTGCAGGTCCGCGGACAGGAGCCGATCACGCTCGTGAGCGGCGACTTCATCCTGATCCCCTCGGTTTTCGATTTCGCAATGTCGAGCATTGAGCCAATGGTGTCGGACAGGTGGGACTCCGTGCCGGTCGAAGTGTGCCCAGGGCTGGTTCGACTTGGAAGCCAGGAGGGTTCGCCCGACGTGCGCGTGCTGCTGGGCTACTGCACCTTTGCCTCGCCTGACGCGACCCTGCTCGTCTCGCTCCTGCCGCGGTTGATTCATGTTCGCGGCGCCGAGCGGCTGACCACGCTGCTCCAGTTGGTGAACCAGGAGTCCCGAGCGAGTCGTTTGGGGCGGGACGTGATCCTGGCGCGGCTGGCCGAGGTTCTGCTGATCGAGGCGCTCCGCTCCACCTCGAGCGCCGAGGCTCCTGCTGGCCTCCTGCGCGGTCTCGCTGACGAACGGCTTGCCGGTGCCTTGAGGCAGATGCACGACCGTCCCACGTGGCCGTGGACGGTTCCGGAGCTTGCGAAGGAGGCGGCTCTGTCCAGATCGTCGTTCTTTGAACGGTTCAGGCGAGCAGTGGGAGTGGCCCCTATGGAGTACCTGCTCCATTGGCGCATGGCGCTGGCGAAGGATCTCCTTCGTCGGAACGTGGGCGGCGTGGCCGAAATAGCCCAGCGGGTGGGATACAGTTCAGCGAGCACGTTCAGCGTCGCCTTCGCGCGCCATGTCGGCCTGCCTCCCACAACATATGCGCGTGAGCAGGCCGCCACATAACGGACCGTCCGCCGCTCGACTTAATCGGAAGCTTCGACGCTTTCGCATCGGACACGCGTGGCGCAGGCGGGCATTGCGCCACCAGGGCGGAATGCCTCCGCTCGATTATGGAGAGCGACATGCAAGCCGCTCCTTAAACTCTCGTCGTCAACTTACGCGATCTCGTGGCAGGGCTTAGGTCCGCTCCCGACGCAGCGTCATCCAATCGCCGTCCGCCTCGCTCGCGCGAAAGCCATACCGGGCATAAAGCCCGTGCGAATCGGCCGTCGTCAGCGTCCAGTGCGAGACCGTCGCGAGTTGGGGATGGGCCAGGATGGTCTCGACCAACGTCTTGCCGAGACCAAGCCCGCGCGAGGCCGGCCGGATGAAGACATCGGCGAGATGGGCGCGCAGGGCATAGTCGGTGAGCAGCCGGGCGAAGCCGACCTGCGTACAGTCGGGCGTGCCATCGGGGGCGTAGACGCCGAAGCATAGGCAGTTGGCCCAACTGCGCTCCGTCACCGCGCGCTGCCGCGTGGCGGCCCAATACGCGCCGGCCAGCGAGGCGTGGACGAACTCCATGTCGAGGCGCGCGCGCTCGTCGCTGATGGCGTAGCCGTTCGCCAGGCCGAATGCGTGGACCGCCACACCGGCCTCACCCTGCCCGACACTCACGGCAAGCCCGCCAGCCGCTCGATCAACACCGCGAAGAATCCGTCCGCGTCCACCGTCTCCAGCAACGTCGCGTTCGGCGCGGCGTCTTGCCGTTGCCAGCGGTCGACCACCGTCCGCCCGCGCCCGATCCCGGCGCACTCGACCGAGACATGCGCGGGCTGGTGCGTGAACAGGTGCGGCGCCACCAGCCACATCACCGCGCAGGCATCGTGCTGCTCGTGGCCCTGCCCGCCCGACCGGCGCGACGGCCGCACGCTGGCCCAGATGTCGGCGGTGGCGCGCGCGCAGGCACCCTGCGACGCCGCGCGCAGGACGGCCCCGCGCAGAGATGCAATGTGCTCGGGGCGGCACAGCGCCTGGTTGGTGACGTCGAGGGTCGCGAGTGTGATCGGGCGTCCGCAGGCCATGACGATCGCCAACGCCTCCGGGTCGTTCCAGGCGTTGAACTCGGCCGAGGGCGTGACGTTGCCTTCGCTCCAGGCGCCGGTCATCAGCACGATCTCGGCCACCCGGTCGGCCAGCGCCGGCTCGGTCGCCAGCAGCAGGCCGAGGTTGGTGGCCGGCCCGATGCCCACCAATGTCACCGAGTCCGGCTCCGCCGCCCGGAGCAGCGCGCGCATGGCATCGACGGCGTGGCCAGCTTGCGGCGCGGCGCCCGGCGGCAGCACGACGCCACCCAGGCCATCGTCGCCATGCACGTAGGCAGCATCCTCGAAGCCGCCCAGCAGCGCCCGCCCCGCCCCCGCCACTACCGGCACCGCCCTGCCCGACAACGCCACGATGGCGCAGGCGTTGGCGACCGTCCGTTGCAGCCCGACGTTGCCGCCGACCACGCTGACCAGCCGTACGTCCAACTCCGGCGAGGCCAGCGCCAGCCAGATCGCGATGGCGTCGTCGGTGCCGGGATCGCAGTCGATGATGGCGGCGCGCGGCATGGCGGACTCCGTGGGGTTTGCGCTCACGACGCGGGCCGCCCTGCGTGGCGGTCGAGCCAGCCAAGCGTGGCGGCCGGCTCGCTGTCGGTGGTGCGCAGGTATGGCTTGATGTCCAGCAGCGGCGTGCCGTCGATGCAATCGAGGTAGCGCAGCCGCAGCCGGCCCGGCGCGGCGAACCCCTCGAACGCCACCACCGACAAGCCGATCGGGTTCGGCCGCCACGGCGCGCGCGAGGCGAACACCCCACGCGGCGCGTCGTCGAACGGCGGCGTGAACACCAACTCGCTCATGCCTGCCCGCTCGTGCAGCCAATACAGCACGATCAGGTGCGAGAACCCGTCGAGCGCCAGCAAGCCCGGCACGAATTCCGGCATCACCTCGGCATGGCACAGCGGCGGCTCGGCGGGCTGGCGGCCGTTGCGCGGGCAGTCGGCGAGCGTGGCGAACGGCGTCGAAAGCCGGCCGATCGGCTCCAGGCAAATCTCAGTCAAGCTGGGTCAGTCAAGCTGGGCCAGCCGCCGCTCCTGGCGGGCGATCAGGAACTCCACGTCCATGATGTCGTGCGGGCCGAGCGTGGGGCGCGGGCGGCGCTGCGCGGCGGTCGGGATCGCGCCGCGCTTGGCCAGCACGTATTTGCGTACTGCGAGGCCAAGGCCGGGCTGCTGCTCGTAGCGGGCCAGCGGCAGATAGGCGTCGAACACATCGGCGGCACGCTGGCTGTCGCCCTGGCGGTGCGTCGCCACCACGTCGCGCATCATCTCGGGATAGGCGAAGCCGGTCATCGCGCCGTCCGCGCCGCGACGCAACTCCTCGGGCAGGAACAAGCCGCCGTTGCCGGTCAGGATGCTGACCCGGCGCAGGCCGGCGGCGTCGCGCAGCGCGGAGATCTTCGGCAGGCCGGGCCAATCCTCGGCCTTCAGCATGACGCAGCTCGGGATCGCCTCGATGACGCGGCGGATCACGCCCACGCTCATCTGCACCCCCGACGCCAGCGGGTAGTCCTGCAACACCAGCGGCGTGTCGCCCAGCGTCTCGGCGACGCCCTGCATGTAGGCGAACAACTGGTCGTCGGTGCGCAAGATGGCCGGTGGCGCCACCATCACGCCCGCCGCACCCGCCGCCATCGACGCTTCGGACAACTCGCGCATGGCGGCGAAGCCGGGGCTGGAGACGCCGACCACCACCGTCACGCGGCCGGCGACGCGGTCCAGCACGCGGCGCACGAAGCCGATCGACTCGGCGCCGGTCAGCTTCGGCGCCTCGCCCATGATGCCCAGGATGGTGAGGCCGGTGGCGCCGCGTTCGAGGTAGAACTCGACCATCTGGTCGGCGCCGTCGAGGTCGAGCGCGCCATCCTCGCGGAACGGCGTCACCGCGATCACGAAAACTCCGGAGGCAGTCTCGTCCAGCAATGCCGTCATGTCGGGTCCCCGTTCATCAATCGCCGTGCCAGCGCGCCGTCGAGGCCGGTCGTGGCGCGACCGCGCAACGCTGCGTAGCCGCCCGCCCGCGCCTTGGGCAAGTGCAGCCGCAGCAGCGCCTCGGCCAGCGCCACCGCGCACGAGACACCCTCGATCACCGGCACCGGCACGCACGCCTGGATGCGCGCGGGCATCGCCGCCATGACCGCGCCCACCAGCACGATGCTGTCCGCCCCATCCTGCTCGACCAGCGCGGCGGCGGCGGCGGCGATCAGCGCGGCCACCTCGTCCGACCGCTCGAGCAACTGGAGCGGCGTGGCGTCGATCACCCGCTGCGCCGCGCAGCGCCCGGCCAGGCCGTAGCCGTCGATCATCTCGCGCAACGTGTGTCCGCTGCGGCGCGACAGCGTGATGGTGGCGAACCGCCCGCCGGTCAGGCAGGCGACGTGCAGCGCCGATTCGGTGAGGCCCAGCACCGGCACCGCCAGCATCTCGCGGGCCGCGCGCAGGCCGCTGTCGGTCGAGGCGGCGACGATCACCGCGTCGCAGCCGGCGGCCTCGCGGGCGATGAGGTCGAGGCTGGCGTGCTCGGCCACCGCCATCTCCGCCCGGCTGCCGATCACCCGCGCGCCGAACCGCGCCGTGACCGCCACGATTTCGGTGCCGTGGCCGGCCGCCGCGCGGGCCGCCTTGGCGACCATCTCGGTCACCGCCTCGGTGGTGTTGGGATTGGCCAGCAGCAGCCGCGTCGCCATCTCAGCCGCCGCGATAGGTGGAGTAGCCGAACGGCGCCAGGATCAGCGGCACATGGTAGTGCGCGCCGGGATCGCCGATGCGGAAGCGGATCGGCACCACATCGTAGAAACCGGCCGTCTGACGCCATTCCGCGACCTCGAACAGCAACTCGTACTCGCCCGGCTCGACCGCGTCCCGGGCCAGCAGCGGCGCATCGGTGCGCCCGCCGGCGTTGGTGCGCCAGACGCCGAGCTTCCGCGGCGCCTCGTCGGCGAGCAGGCGGGACAGTCGCAGTCGCAGGCCGACGGCGGGCGAGCCGCTGGCGGTGTCGAGCACATGGGTCGTGAGGCGGCCGTCGCTCATTGCGGCGATCCCTGCCTAATCCACTCCGCCAGCACCTGGCGCTCGTCGTCGGTGATGTGCGTGGCGTTGTTGAGCGGCATCACCCGCGTCACCACCGCCTGCGTGTAGATCTGCGGCGACAGCATCGCGATGCGCCCGGGCGTGTCGAGCATGATGCCCATCGGCGGGCTGGCGATGCCCGGGAAGCTGGGATTGGCCGAATGGCAGGCCTGGCACCGCTGGGCCACGATCTGTTGCACGGCGGCGAAGGTCGCGGGATGCGCCGCCGCATCGGCCCGTGGCCCCGAATGCGGCTGCGACAGCACGGTGAGCAACGCGGCGGCGGCCATCGGCACCGCGGCGGCCGGCCACAGTCGCCAATCCGCCTTCATGCCGGTGTGGCCGACGTTGAACCAGTGCCGCACCAGGAAGCTCGCCAGGAACACCGCCGCCAGCACCAGCGGACTCCACCGGCTGGAGTAGGTGAAGGCGTAGTGGTTGCTCAGCATCACGAACACCACCGGCAGCGTCAGGTAGTTGTTGTGCAGGCTGCGCTGCTTGGCCTGCGCGCCCAATGCCGGGTCGGGCGTGCGGCCGGCCAGCAGTTCGCGCACCGCCCTGCGCTGGTTCGGCATGATGATGAAGAACACGTTGCCGACCATGATCGAGCCGACCAGCGCGCCGACATGGATGAACGCGCCGCGCCCGCTGAACACCCGCGTGTAGGCGAAGGTCGCCGCCACCAGCAGGCAGAACCCGGCCACCGCAAGCCGCCGCGTGTCGCGCCCGACCGGCGAGCGGCACAGCCCGTCGTAGATCAGCCACCCCGCCGCCAGCGACGCCGCGCCGCCGACGATCGCGTCGGAGTCCGAAAGCCGCATCACCGCGGGGTCGATCAGGTATATTGATGGGTTGAGGTAGTACACCAGCACCAGCAGCAGGAAGCCGAAGATCCAGGTGGAGTAGGCCTCCCACTTGAACCAGGTCAGCTGCGCCGGCATGAAGTCCGGGGCCACGGTGTATTTCTGCATCTGGTAGAAGCCGCCGCCATGCACCTGCCAGGCGTCGCCCTTGACGCGCGGATCAAGCCTCGGGTTGGGCCGCAGGCTGGCGTCCAGCGCGATGAAGTAGAACGACGAGCCGATCCAGGCGATGCCGGCCACGACATGGGTCCAGCGCACCAGAAGCTCCAGCCAGTCGAGCAGCAAACCCGCCATCCCTGCCCTTTCGTGTGCTTGTTCGTGTGCCTGGCGCTACGCCGGCTCGAACCGCTTGTAGAACAACACGGTATCGAACGCGGCGCCGGTCTCGTCCAGTGAGTGGCCGGGAATCACCCCCGCCTCGGTCCAGCCCATCGCCCGGTACAGGCGCTCGGCGGCGCTTCCGGCCAGGGTGTCGAGCGTGAGCAGCGTGCGCCCGCAACCGCGCGCCGCCTGCTCGGCCCGCATGAGCAACGCCCGCGCCACGCCACGCCGCCGCACACCGGGATGCACCAGCAGCTTCGCGAGATCGGCGCGGTGCGGCTGGTTGGGCGGGGTGTCGCAATCCAGCGTGACGCTGCCCAGCAACGCGCCGTCCACCCAGGCGCCCAACACGATCTTCCGTCCACCCGCGACCCCGGAGCCGGCCTGGTGCCAGAACGCCCGCGCCTCGGCCAGATCCAGCGGCGCCAGGAAAGAGACCGAGGCCCCGGTGTCGACGCAGATTTTCAGCAATGCCGTCAGCCTGCCCTCGGCGGACCCCAACGCGGCCACGTCGAGGGCGCGGACCACAACGCCGGTCAGCGGCTTGGCATAGCCGAACTCGATGGAGTTCGACCTGTCGCCCAGCGCCCGCAGGCCGCCGGCGCGCACATAGCTGGATTTTTCGTAGAAGGCGTGCGCGCGGTCGAACCTGGTGTCGGAGAACAGCCGCATCTCGGTCGCCCCGGCGTTGCGGGCGTATGCCTCGGCGGCATCGAGCAGGAGTTGTGCGGCGCCACGCCTGCGATGCGCCGCCGCCACGTACATCTTGCCGACTTCCCAGACGCCCGCCTCATGCGGCCACGCGGCGCACAGGCCAGCCACCACGCCATTCACCTCGGCGGCCCAGACCGCGCCCGACTTGCCCGCCATGTGCGACGCCAGCGCACGCAACTCCGGAGCCTCGCCGTCGATGTCGGTGACGCAGCCGGGGTACTCGTCCCAGCACCCGCCGACGATGGCGATGAAGGCGTCGGCATCGTCGTCCCGGCCAGCCCTCAGCACGACATCCCGCAGCGCGACGCTCACCGCAGCCCGGCCACGAATTGCGCGATGCGCTCGCAGGCGCGGACCAGCACCGCCTCGTCCGCCGCGTAGCTGATGCGCAGGTACGGGCTCATGCCGAACGACCCGCCATGCACCACCGCCACATGCTGCTCGTCGAGCAGCGCCAGGGCGAAGTCCTCGTCGGTCGCCAGCAAACGGCCGCCCGCGCTGGTGCGGCCGAGGCAGCCGGCCACCGACGGATAGACGTAGAACGCGCCCTCTGGCCGGTGGCAGGCGATGCCCGGGATCGCCTCCAGCGCGTCCACCACCAGGTCGCGGCGCGCGCGGTAACTGGCGACGCTCTCGCGCATCCGGTCCTGCGGGCCGTCAAGCGCCGCCGCCGCCGCCGCCTGACCGATCGTCGAGACGCCCGCGGTCGCCTGCCCCTGCATGTTGGCCATGGCGCGGACGAGGTCGGCGGGGCCGGCGCCGAAGCCGATGCGCCAGCCGGTCATGGCGTAGGTCTTGGATACCCCGCTCACGATCAGCACCCGGTCGCGCAGCCCCGGCACGACCTCGGCCAGCGTCACCGGCCGCTCGCCGTCGTAGCGCAAATGGGCGTACATGTCGTCCGCCAGCACCCAGACATGCGGATGCCGCCGCAGCACGTCGCCGATCAGCGCCAGATCCTCGCGCGACAGCGCCGCGCCGGTCGGGTTGTTGGGCGAGTTCAGGAACACCCAGCGCGTCGCCGGGGTGATCGCCGCGTCCAGGTCCTCCGCCCGCAGCCGGAAACCATTGTTCTGCGGGCAGTTCACGAAGGTCGGCGTGCCGCCGCAGACCTGCGTCATCAGCGCATAGGCCGACCAGTACGGCGCCGGGATCAGCACCTCGTCGCCTTCCTCCACCGTGGCCAGCAGGGCGTCGAAGATCACCTGCTTGCCGCCGTTGCCGATGACCACCTGGTCGCGGCCGAACGACAGCCCATGGTCGCGCTCGAACATGCGCCGCACCGCGTCCTTCAGGCGCACGGTGCCGTCCTGCGGCGGATACTTGGTGTCGCCCGCCAGCGCCGCCGCGTGCGCCGCCGCGATGGCGTGGCCGGGGGTGGCGAAGTCCGGCTCGCCGATGGTCAGTTGCAGCACGTCCACGCCCTGAGCGCGCAACTCCCGCGCCCGCGTCGTCATGGCGACGGTCGCGGCGATCTTGGCGCGCGCGAGGCGCTCCGCGAATGCCGGCATGGCGCTAATGCAGGCCTTCGCAGAACGCCTGGATGCGACGGCACGCCTCGCGCAGGCTGTCGGTGTCGGTGGCGTAGCTGATGCGGAAATGGCCGGGGTACATGAACGCCCCGCCATGCACCGACGCCACCCCCTGCTCCTCCAGCAATGCCACCACGAAGCTCTCGTCGTCAGCGATCAGCGCGCCGCCGCGCGAGGTCTTGCCGATGCAGCCGTGCACGCCGGGGAACACGTAGAACGCGCCCTCGGGCGTGTGGCAGTTGATGCCGGGGGCGGCGTTCAGCATCGAGATCACCAGGTCGCGGCGCTCGCGGTAGGCCGCCACCATATCGCCGATGAACTCCTGCGGCCCGGTCAGCGCCTCGACCGCGGCGGCCTGGCTGATGCTGCTGGCGTTGCTGGTGGACTGGCTCTGCAGCTTGTCCATCGCCTTGATGAGCGCCAGCGGGCCGCCGGCGAAGCCGATCCGCCAGCCGGTCATGGCGTAGGCCTTGCTGCAGCCGTTCATGGTCAGCGTGCGCTCGCGCAGGCGTGGCTCCACCTGCACCACCGTCGCCGGCCTGAACCCGTCGTAGGCGAGCTTCTCGTAGATGTCGTCGGTGAACACCCAGACGTCGGGATGGCGCAGCAGCACGTCGCAGATCGGCCGCAGCTCCTCGGCCGAATAGGCGGCGCCGGTCGGGTTGCAGGGGTTGTTGAGGATGAACCACTTGGTGCGGGGCGTGATCGCCGCCTCCAAGTCCTCGGCCCGCAGCTTGAAGCCGTTGTTCTGGCCGCACGGCACCAGCACCGGCGTGCCATCCGCCAGCGCCACGATGTCGGGATAGCTGACCCAGGCCGGCGTCGGGATGATCGCCTCGTCGCCGGCGTTCATGGTGGCGACCATGGCATTGAAGATCACCTGCTTGCCGCCGGTCGAGATGATGATCTCCTCGGGCCGGTAGTCGAGGCCGCTGTCGCGCCGGAACTTCTCGGCCACCGCGCGCCGCAGCGCCGGGGTCCCGGCGACATCGGTGTATTTCGTCTCGCCCGCCTGGATGGCTCGGATCGCCGCGTCCTTGACGTTCTGCGGCGTGTCGAAGTCGGGCTCGCCGGCCGACAGGCTGATGATGTCCCGCCCGGCGGCCTTCAGCGCGCGCGCCTTGGTCGAGATGGCGATGGTCTGGCTGGGGCTGATCCGGTCCAGGCGGTCGGCGGTCAGGTGCATGGTCGTTCCGAAATGCTGCGTTCCGCACGCTAGAACCGTCGCACCGGGCGGGCAACCGGCGTCACGCTCAATCGGGAAACCCGGCCAGGCTTCGCACCTGCGCCGGCGTGATCCCGCGCTCGCGCAGTTGGCGCAGGCTCGTGGCGGCGTCGCGCTTGGCCAGCCGGCGACCGTGCGCGTCCAGCAGCAGCCGGTGATGGGCGTAGCGCGGCGCCGGCCAGCCCATCGCCTCCTGCAGCAGCCGATGGACCGCCGTCGCCGGGCGCAGGTCGATGCCGCGCGTCACCACGGTCACTTCCTGCAGCGCGTCGTCGTGGGTGACGCACAGATGGTAGCCGCTCGGCGCGTCCTTGCGCGCCAGCACCACGTCGCCGAACGGCCGCGGATCGCAGGCCACCTCGCCCTCACCCTCCTCGTGGAAGGCAAGCGGCCGCGTGAGCCGGGCCAGCGTGGCGGCGATGTCCAGCCGCACCGCGAACGGCTGGCCGGCCGCGACCCGCCCGTCTCGCTTCGCCCGCGACAATCGGCGGCAGGTGCCGGGATAGCGGATGCCGCCATCCGGGGCGGCGTGCGGCGCGGCGCCAGCGCCGGCGATGTCGGCGCGGGAGCAGAAGCAGGGATAGGTCAGTTCCATCGCGGCCAGCCGTTCGAGCGCCGCGCGATACTCGCCGAGATGCCGCGACTGCGCCCGAACTTGCCCGTCCCACGCCAGGCCGAGCCAGGCGAGGTCCTCCAGGCAGGCCGCCGCGAACTCCGGCCGGCAGCGGACGGCATCGATGTCCTCGAGTCGCAGCAGGCAGCGACCCCGGTCGCGCCGCGCCCGCGCCTGGGCCGCGAGTGCGGCATGGGCGTGGCCCAGGTGCAGGAAGCCGGTCGGGCTTGGCGCGAACCGGGTGATCGTCTCCATTGCGGCCGCTATACCGCAGCCAACCGCAGGAGCGACACCGATGGCAGATCTCGATGGCCCCCGTTTCGGACCCAAGGCCGGCGGCGCGCCGCAACAGCTCGTGGTGTTGTGCCACGGAGTCGGCGCCGACGGCCACGACCTCATCGACTTGGCGCCGCAATGGGGCCACGCCCTGCCGCACGCCCTGTTCGTGAGCCCGGACGGCCCCGAGCGCTACGACATGGCGCCAATGGGCCGGCAGTGGTTCAGCCTATCGGACCGCGCGCCGGAGCGCATGGCCGCCGGTGTGGCGGTCGCGGCGACGGCGCTGGGCCGTTTCATCGACGCCGAACTGGCGCGGCTGGGACTGCCGGCCGACGCCTATGCGCTGATGGGCTTTAGCCAGGGCGCCATGACCGCGCTCTACACCGGCCTGCACCACACGCCCGCGCCAAGGGCGATCCTGGCCTATTCCGGCGCGTTGCTGGCCCCGGGCGAGCTTGCCGGCGTGACTGCGCGGCCGCCGGTGCTGTTGGTGCACGGCGAGATCGACGACGTGGTGCCGGTCGCGCGCAGCCGCGTCGCCGAACAGGAGCTGCGCGCGCACGGCATCCCGGTGGAGGCGCTGTATTGCGGCGGCCTCGGGCATGGGCTGGACGAGTCCGGCCTGTCGCGCGGCGCGCTGTTCCTGCAACGCGCGTTCAGCGATGGATGACGGGCGCGTGAAACCGCCGGAGGGCTGCTTGCGAAGGGCCAAACCCGATGCCATAAGTATGGTCGTTGTCGGTTGCAGTTGCTCTCGCGGGTCGCGCAGTTGATTGGCTGCCAAACTCGCGCACCGGCCTATGAACGGAGAGCGAGTCTTGCCAGACGGCGGACAACACTTCCCTGCGCTTGTCCTCAACGCGGATTTCCGCCCGCTGTCCTATTTTCCACTCTCGGTATGGGCGTGGCAGGATGCCGTGAAGGCGGTGTTCCTCGACCGCGTCTCGGTGCTCAACGAGTACGAGCACGAGGTCCATTCGCCCAGCATGACGATGAAGCTGCCGAGCGTGATCGCGCTCAAGGACTACATCCCGGCCGCCCGCAAGCCGGCCTTCACCCGGTTCAACGTGTTCCTGCGCGACGCCTTCGCCTGCCAGTACTGCAACGGCCGCCAGCCGGCGCAGGACCTGACCTTCGACCACGTCATCCCGCGCTGCCGGGGCGGGCGCACGACCTGGGAGAACGTCGTCACCGCCTGCGGCGTCTGCAACCTGCGCAAGGGCAGCCGCCTGCCGCGCGAGTGCCGCATGTTCCCGCGCCTCGCCCCGCGCCAGCCGTCCACCTGGGAGCTGCAGGAGAACGGCCGCGCCTTCCCGCCGAACTATTTGCACGAGAGCTGGCGCGATTATCTATACTGGGATAGCGAGCTGGAGAGCTGAGCGGCGGCGCGTCCGATCCTGCTATTTATGAAATCGCAATGATTAGCATTCTAAGTGGGCCGACTCCTCACTTGGTGAAAGCCCGTCATGCGCCCCCTCCCAAGTTCCAAGGCACCACTTTCGGCAACATCATCGCGGGCGGCGTGACCGGTATGATCGTCGATGCGGCGACCGGGGCCAACTACGAGTATCCCTCCAACGTCCACCTGTCGCTGGCACCGATCCCAGTCGCTCCGCTGGCCACCATCCAGCCGCAGCCCAGCCCGCAGCCTGTGATGTATCGCCCGGTGCCTGTCAGCTAAGCAGGTTCCGATTGCTTGACCAACGGTGTGGTTCTGCGATTCGCTGTCGCCGTTGATTCGCGGGGTTGCGGCATGAGTAACAAGTCTCCGGTGGTTGCGAGTAATGAGCAGCGTGGCGC
>JAABUU010000941.1_pt1 | contig 56216 bp, 57 predicted proteins | sample 5559301 | NCBI WGS metagenome assembly JAABUU01 (sample SAMN10711884, study PRJNA513360) | rock metagenome | isolation source: Antarctica rocks | place: Antarctica: Victoria Land, Richard Nunatak white
ATGACTTCGAGGTCGCAAACCGGCCGGCGGCGGGGGTCATAACCCGCCGTCCCGAAGAGCCGTATACGACCAGCGTACGTACGGTTCTGTGGGAGCCGGGGCGGGCAACCGCCCCGGCTACCCGAGCGCGGCGATGGTCGCTGCGCGCCTTCGACGACCCCCTCGGTGTCGAGTTCAGTGGATCTTGAGGGCCGGCTTGTCTGCGGTGGCGCGCATCTCGCGGTACTTCTTGATGGCGCTCTTGGTCGCAAGGGATGTTGTCGGGACGTAGCGGCCCGTCGTGCCGGCCTTCGCCGGGGTTGTGCTTTTCGGGGTGCTCGTCTTCATCTCGTAAGACCAGTGTATCGGCGCATCAGCTCGTAGCCCATGGTGTGTGCTTGGGAGCCGATCTCGAGCGTTCCGTCCCAGCCGGGTGTTCGATGGTGCAGCAGCAACAGCTTTCCGGGGCGTGTGACGAGCTGATCGAGCTCCTCGCTGGGGTAATCGGCGGGTTCGTCCAGGATCTCGAGCCAGTCGCGCAGGCGGAGCGGATCGCGCGACTCGGCGTAGGCGATGTCGTAGGGCTCAAGCGTGTTCCACGCCGGGCCCGAGATCGGGATCCCGCTCTCGGTTTCGAGGTCCGCGAGCCGTCGGGCGAGCGCCCCGCGATCGTGCTCGCTGGTGAACGAGAAGCCGCACGCGGCCCAAACGTAGCGGCCAACGTCAACCGCGGAGAGCGAGATGCGGGTGAGGCCGAGCTGCTCGTAGACGAGCACGGAGCGGCCGAGCATGTGGCGCCCCTTCTCCTGCTGCTGCGCGGACTGGGGGAGTTCCAGCCTGATGTGTCGAGCGACACCCGATCCGAGGAATAGCTGTCGTTCGATGCTCTCGTGCCCGTGCGCGCCCGGATCGCCCGGCACGAATTCGCCGGTCAGCGTCAAGATCAGGCCCTCGTCCGGATCGCGGCGTAACTCCGATCCCGCTAACACGTCAAGCTCGAGCCCGTCAGGGGTCCACGCTGTGAGCACCTCGATGACCAGGTCAGGCTCGTCGCGAATGTCGACACGATCGCGCGCGCCGAGCCGGCGATCCCAGACGACAGCGAGGTCGCTCATTGCTGTCGGAGCGTTGGGTAATCGCCCCACGGTCGGCCTGCGATCTCGGCCCATCTCGTGGCGGTCAGGATGCCGATCCCGAGCAAGTCGGCAAGGACCGGCGCCGGGACCTGCCCGGCCATGTCGACGAGCGCGGCGATCCTTCGCGCTTGGCAGTCGACGCCGATTCGTTTGAGTCGGCGGCTGAGCGACTGCGCGCCGATCGGGCGGCCCGGAGAGCTGCCTGGGAACAGCCAGCCCGGGGGTGGGAGCGCGGCAGCGGCCCGGTCGCGGCGGTCGATGATCAGCTCGCGGAGATGATCGTCGAGTGGTTGCGGGAGCGTGATCGCGGTCTCACCGAACCGGATCGCGACGGTCTCGTGATCGATCGCGGCGTCGTCGACGGTGAGGCTCGCGATCTTGATGACGGGCTGGGCGAACACGACGACGAGCACGCCAGCGACCCGATCGCGGGTCTCGATCCCTTCCTCGTGCAGCAGCCGCCGCGCGAGCGCAACTCGATCGGTGACGGCGACGGCAGGCGTGACAGCGGTCTTGCGGCCGGCGGGGAACTCGAGCTTGGGCATCAGCCCGCGAGCGATCGCCCATCAGACGAACGACCGCGCGGCGTACCGGTCGGGGCGCGGTCCGGCGAGCCACGCGTCACCATCGTGCTGCGTCACGTCGGCGAGCGGGATGTCGCGAGTGGCGAGCCAATCCAGCAGTGCTGCGGCGCTCTTGAGCTCGAGCTTCGCGCTGTTGATCACGCCCTCGCCGAGCGGCCCGCGACGGCTGTTGCGCCGGCAGCGGCGCAGCACGATCCAGTACGCGAACGTCCGCAGCTCCGGCGCGCGCTGCTTCGCGGTGAGGAACTCCTCGATCCAGCGCTCGAGCCGTGCGAGCGCGGGATCGCGTAGCGGCAACGCGCCGGTGGCGACGAGCAGATGCTGAAGGTGCCTGACAGCCGGGTCGGGATCCAACTCGTCGAGCGCCTCGTGGCTGCATGGCAGCTCGCCGCTGGCGATCCGGGCGAGGATCGGGGTGGCTGGACTGTCGGCCAGCCACCGCAACGTGTCCTTCGCCGACCGTGCGCGGCTCAGTGCGTCGAACAGTCCCTCCAGGCCGACGCGAGCGCGGTGCGATTGGTCGCCGACCAGAGCAGTGAGACGCTGGTGAAGCACGCAACGTCCGCACAGTCCACGCCGGTGCAGCGCTTCCTCAGCGCCGCACCCGCTGCACACGTGATCGGCGCCGGCGCCCCCGCAGTCGCGACACACCGTCACCGTGTGCCCGGGGTAGTGCAGCAGCCGGCGTATCCGCCCGCACACGGGGCAGGTGCCCTTCGCCGACAGCGCCCGGTGATAGCAGGTGCTGCACACCGGCCCCTCGGGCCAATGCGCTGTCGGGCGCCGGTCCCGCCCGCACCGCGCGCATCGCTGCGCAGCGACCGGGCCGCACTTGCTGCACAGCATCCGCCCCCGCCGCTGACCACGGCACGGGCGGACTTGCCCGCAGTTCGCGCATGCGACCGTTGGGCCGGTCCAGCAGATCGCGCACAGATCGGGGTCGCCGTCGACGGCCCTGCGAACGATCACGCGAACCCGCCCGCACCGCCCACACGTCCCGGTCGGCCGGCGGTAGCACTTCTCGCACCGGGCACGGCCGTCACGGTCGCGGGCGATCGTCAACTCGCCGCACACCACGCACGCCGCTGTGAGCCCGCTGGCGCAGTGCGCGCAACACGCCGCCGCGCCCGGCTCGGGGATCGGAGCGTCACGACCACAGGCCGTGCAGCTGGTGTGCGGCCGCTGCTCGCACTCGCCGCAGATCCGCAGACGGGTGCGATACGAGCGGCCGCTGCGATTCACGCCGCAGACAGTGCACCGCTCCACTGGACGCACGTACCCGGCCCGTGCAGCCGACGCGCTGCCGGTCACGCGTCCGGCGGTTTGTCCGGATCAACGATCCGGGCTCGCACTGGGCGCAGCCCTTCACGCACCCGCTGCTGCGCGCTCTGCTCGCCCTCGCCAGACGCCCGCTTGTGCCGCGCGCGCTGCTCGACGACCGGCTCGATCAGATCGCCGACCTGACAGGCGAGCAGATCGCACAACGCCGCCAGCGTGTAGACGTTAAGCCGCTCGGGCTGCTGGGTCACCAGCCGGTAGACCTGCTCGCGCGAGAGCTCAACGCCGCGCTCGGCCAGCGGCGCGATCAGATCCGTTGTGGAGAACATGCCGCGCGTGGCCATCACCTCGCGCAGGTGCCAGCGGACGCCCATCTTCCGCGTCATCCCGCCACCACCCCTGCGTCGAACGCGCCCGCGAGCGCGTTCGCGAGCACCCGGTTCTTGTAGTCGTCAGACACGCCGGTGTAGATCGCGGTCGTCGCCGCGTACGCATGCCCGACCTGCTCGGTCACGAACCGCTCCGGATACCCCGCCTCGATCAGATGCGTGACATACGAATGACGCAGACAATGCAGATCCAGCTCCTCCGGCAGACCAGCGCCCTGCCGGTAGGCGGCGAACCGGGCGTTGACGTGCCGCAGCGACACCCGCGCCCGCCGTTCGGTCATCCACAGCGCCGGATGCCCTCCCGGGTCAAACCCGTCACGGACCTGCTCGACGTACTGTCGCAACGCGTCCACCGCCCAATCATGCACCGAGAGCACCGTCCGCCGCTTCGGCGGACTACCCCACGCGACGCCTTCCCCCACCGCACGTGCAACGCGCCACAGTCGCCGAACTGCGGCGCCTGCGCGTTGCGGTGCAGATCCGCCATGTCAAGCATCACCAGCTCGCGGCGGCGCAGCCCCCACGCGTAGGCGACCTTGAACAGCGCCGCGTCCCGGAACGCCGCCACCGCCCCCTTCCGGCCAGTCTGAGCGACGCGGTCGACCTGCTCATCGGCGAAATCGAAGAACCGCTGCAACTCCCCCAGCGTGAACGCGCGACGCCCCGGCCGGCCCTCGAACTCCGACACGTGCGCCGCCGTGTTCCACTCATGACAGATCAACGCCGGCGCCTGCCCAAAACGCTCCTCGCACTCCTCTACCCATCCATACCGCGAATCGCACACGAAAGCGACGAACAACGCGAGGATCCGGTGATAGCCGCGGATCGTCGAATGCGCCGACCCGCCCGACCGCAACGACGTCGTGAACCCCTCCACGTCCTGCGCACGCCAACGCCACGGATACTCATTCGTGAACTCCGCGAACCGCCGCACCAGCCACAAACGGCCGGTGATCGTCGCGTCGTTCAACAACCGGCTGCGCTGCTGCGCCTCCCACCCCGCCAGCATCCCGTCGAACACCGCCCGCTCCGGATCGAGCTGAACGACACCCTGAGCGAGCACCAAATGCGCCGCGCCAGCGACCTCAACCCGCCGCGCCACAACCCAATCCGATCCCCGAGCTCACCGCAACAATGTTGCATCCAATCCGGACGCCTCGTCGAAAAGCGACCGAATGCAGCAGCATCCTCCATGTCGGTCAGCCTCGGCCTCGAACGATGGAACCGTCCGAGGATGAAGCTTGCGAGGCACCATCCCATGGGGGTGTCGCAAGCGTTCGGTCAGCGAACGCCCTCGCCAGGAGAGGCGCCCGACGGCGAACCGGCTGCCGTGAGCTATTCCAACTCGTCGTCGTCGATGACCGCGCTCGCCGCGACGGCCAGAGCGCCTCCCAGCTCGGTGAGCCGCACGGTGGTCTCGTCGCGCTCTGCGGCTCCGAGGTCCGCGAACTGGGCGAAGATGCCCTGCACCAGCCGGTCGACATGCCGGCGCTCGGAAGCATCATCGAGGTCGTAGCCATACGCGGCAGCCACCCGCTCCCAGACCGACTCCTCGATCGCGGCGACCGGCGCCTCGCCCCCAACGTTCAAGATCGCGCTGAGCAGGAACGGCACCCCGGCGTCGAGGAACCCGACGTACTGCTTGCGCCATCCCCGCTGAAACGCGTCCAGCAGCCCGTGCTCCAGCAGCGTGGTCGCGACCTTGAACCACACCGACAGGGGATCGCGCAGCAGATCCGCAGCCCAGGGCCCGGGCACGACACGCGCGCCGCGCACGACCAGCAACTCGGCCGCGACCGCCCAATGGAACAGGTGCGCCACCTCGGGGAGATCCTCCATCGAGCGAACCTCCACGCCCGCGAGCCCAGGCGCACCGAGTGCGCTTGCCAGCGCGATCGCATCCGCGGGCGTCAACTTGCCGGCCTGCGTCGCCCGGCGCCCCTCGCCGACAAAGGCGAGCAGCTCCCGGAACCGCGCGAGCGCCGGAGCGAGATTCGCCTGCCGCGTCAGCTCCCGCGCGTGCGCCCGTTCTTCCTCGCCCTCCATCAACTCGACCAGCGGCGTGGCAAGCACCCGCTCGATCTCCCCGACCACATCCGCGATCCCCGGATCGCCACGCCCGCGCGGCCGCTCCGGCTGCGTGCGCTTGCGCTTCTTCGTGTGTGAGCGACGGTTCGGCTTGCCGGCCACGAGCGCACTGTACGAGCTTTGCCGTGACCGCTGAGACGCCCTCCCGTTGCTGCCGTTGCTGCCGTATACGCTCTGCGCGGTGAACGATCGGCGTCGTGAGGCGGTGCTGGGACTGTTGGAACTGTTACGCGCCGACGCCGAGCGCAACGAGCGCGCGCAGCAGCTTGGGTCCTTGGCCTATGCCTATCCACAGTCGCTGGGCGAGTGGCTGGGCACCGCCGTGCAGATCGCGGGCACAGTCAGCTGGCAGGCGCACTTCGCGCTTCGGCCGCTCGCCCCTCAAACCAAGCACGAGCGTCGGATCGCCGAGCAAGGGCGCAGCTACATCGAGCTCTATGGAGCGCTGCTGGTCGGAGCGCTTGTCGCGTGCGACGCCGCGCGCTGGATCGAGAGGTCCCGCCTGAGCTGGAGGTAGAGCTGACCGAGGTCGACTCCGTGCTCGAGGGGTGGGACGAAGCTCGCGACGAGCGCAACGGCATAGCGTTCTCGCTCACTGCGCTCGGCGACGCGATCTGGATCTACGGCACCTGCAGGGACCGAAACGCCGCGCTGCTGCCGACGATCGCGACCAAACTGCTCGAGGCGACCGGCTTCGCGGCACTCGCACTCGCCGTTGCCGACGAGTCCTGAGCACCCAACCCGATCCCCGAACTCACCGCAACAGTGTTGCATCCAATCTAGTCACCCAGTCGAAAAGCGCCCGGACGCAGCAGTATCCTCCGCATCGGCCACGTCAGCCTCGAACGATCGGATCGCCCGCCACCAATGGCGATCGCGTCACTCGAACCGGCCGAATGATGCATCCGACGCAATTCCGCTCGGTTCGATCACCGTCAGGTCCTCGCGAGCGATGTTCTCGATGAGAGCGACCTCCAGTGATGCCGCCGCGACGGACGTACGGTCGATCAGCGCCGGAATCGTTGCCTGGTCGGCGATCTTTGATGCTCGCCAGCGCCGCTCGCCGGCGATCAGCAGGTATCCGCCGGGGTCGTGAGGCTGGACGATGATCGGCTGCAGGACTCCGCGCTCGCGGATTGAGTCAGCCAGCGCGTTCAGGGACGCCTCATCGAAGCGCTTGCGCGGCTGCTCTGCGTTGGGATGGATTTCGTCCAGCGCGATTTCACGCAGCCGTCCGGCGCTCTGGTCGGTGGGCGGGTGTGCCACGTGGCACGCTGCCGCTCCGGCGACCGGGTCGTCTATCGTCAGGGCGCGCTTCGGGGAGGGACTCATCGTGCGCTCACCCCCGCGAACTGCTCGGCCAGAAGGCGATAGGCGATGGCTGGTGAACTGTCGGGACTGCTGATGGCGAGCGGGACGCGGTCGGCCGCCGCGCGGGCGACGAGCGCCGATCGAGCCGGGATCCGTGCCGCCGGCGTGAGATCCTCGCACACGAGGGTCTCCTCGATCGTGCGGCTGCTGATCCGCTGCGGCTGCCAGCGAGTCATTACGGCGACCAAGTTGGGCGCGGGCGAGCCAAGGCGCTCGGCGAGCCGCCGGATTGTCTGGCGCAGCTCGCGAATCCCGTGCAGCGACGCGTCGTCCTCGGCGCTGACCGGCGCGATGACCAGCTCGGCGACGACAAGCGCGTTGACGGTCAGCAGCCCGAGGTTTGGGGGTGTGTCGATCACGATGTCGTCGTAGTCATCGAGCACCGGTTCGAGCGCGTCGCGTAGGAACCGCTCGCGGCCGAGCTCTGAGACCAGGCTCATCTCGATTCCCGCGAGCGCCGGTGCGGCGGCGATCACGTCAACGCCGTGGACGTTTCGCACGATCGCGTCCGCGGCGGCCGCGCGGCCGGCGAGCACGTCGACTAGGTTCACGCCGAGCGATCGTTCCTCGACCCCGATCTGGCGGGTGAGCGCGAACTGGGGGTCCGCATCCACGACGAGGACACGTCGGTCGTGGCCTGCGAGCAGCACGCCAAGGTTCGCGGCGGTCGTGGTCTTCCCCACGCCGCCCTTCTGGTTGCTGATAGCCATAACGGTCATCCTGCTGCCTCCTTCTCGTTGGTTGAAAACGTCGAACTGCCTGGCGCGCTGGTGCGGACGGCGTGACGCTCGGGCTCGTCGGCGAAGCGCACCTCTCGGCCGACTCGCGACGCGCACGCCGCGAGCACACGGCCGAAGCGCTCGCTGGTCCACCCAGCAGTCGCAGGCGGGACGGCGAGGACGAACATGCGATCGCGGTCGATCGCGACGAGCTCGACCGGGTCGAGCCAGATCGCGAACGTGCTCTCCCCGACCCCGTCTTCAAGCAGCTCTCGGAGGGGTTTCTGCCGCCCTTTGCGCCGGGGTTTCCAGCGCCGGCGGCTCGAAAAGCGTCCAATCGTGACCGGGGTTTGCGGCCGATACCCCGGTCAGGATCGGACGGTTCCCTTCCTCAACCGTCCGATCCTGACCGCCCTTTGCAGAGGCGACGAGCGGACGAGCTCCCGCCGGCGGCGCGACCCGCCGCGGCGCGCGGCGCGGCTCGCGGGCGTCCGAACGCGGATCACGCACCGTCCAGACGTTCGTGTTGCCGCGGCCGCCGACGCCGCTGACGAGCAACAGCTCGCCTCTCTGCAGCAGCTCCTGCCGCGCCCGCCGGTAGGTCCGGTCGGCGATCCCGGCCGCCGCGCCCAGTTGCTCGGTCGAAACGTCCCGCACGACGCCGTCGCCGTCGGCGAGGGCGGCCATCGTTGTGAGCAGCAGCCGCGCGGGCCCGCGCACCGCGCTGTAGCCGAGCACCGCCTCGAACAGGTCGACGTTGATCTCACCGTCCCACCACGGCCCAGCGTCGGCGAACGCCAGCGAGACCGTGCTTGCCCGGCCGCGACCGGTCGCCCGCTCGTCGACGACGACCAAGCCGCGCGCCACAAGCCGCTCGCGCGCCTGCAGATACCGGCTGCGACCCAGGCCGGCGCGCGCCGAGGCCGCGGGTGCACCGGGCCACGCCCGATTCGAGCGATCCGCGAAGCTGGCCAGTGACAGCGCGACCAGCCGCTCGCCAGACCCCAGATCATCGCGCGCCAGTACCGCCGCGATCGCCTGGTGGCTCACCGCGGGCCTCCGGCACCCCGCCGGTGGCCGCCGGATATCCGGCGCGCGACGCCGAACCGCGCAGCTCCGACAACCCGCCTGGATTCGGTCGCCAGGCGCGGTAGACTGCGACGCAAGCATTGATCTTCTGCATGATCACGGAACGCCGGGCGGCCACCCGGCGCTTCGCGTTTAAGGAGCGAACTCACGGCGGAGCCCTCGGCCGGGCGGCACCGGAGGGTGGGGGCGTGCGGACTAGGCCACAGGCTTTCGCAGGACGGTCGGCCCAGCCGGGTGGCTCAGGCCGAAATCGGCACGCCGAGCAGGGGTCGATTCGAGCGGGCGGTTTTCTGGCGCAGGAGGCCAGCTGAGCCGGCATCCGGGAATCTCTTGTACCCCAGATGTACCCTCGGCCTTCGATTTCGCAGTCCGAGGTGCTTCTCGGCGCCGAGCAAAACCCGCCTATATGCAGGGCTCTTAGGCTAAAGCCGACGCCCGGAATCGAACCGGGGACCCCTTCATTACGAGTGAAGTGCTCTACCAGCTGAGCTACGTCGGCGACGCGCGGCCCGCCAGTGTAGCTGTGCCCGCCTGCCCAGTTCTAGGCCGAGCCGGTCAAGTCAGCCGGCGCTCCGGTCCGCGCACGCCACTCCTCGGCGAGGATCGCCCACCGCTCGTGGTCACGCCAGCGGCCGCCGATCTTCAGGTAGCGTGGCGAGAATCCTTCGCGGCGAAAGCCGGCCCCCCGCGCCAGGGCCAGAGACGAGGTGTTGGTGGGCTGGATGTTGGCCTCGACCCGATGCAGGCGCAGGGTGGAGAAGGCGTGCCGCAGGACCAACGCCAAGCCATCTCGCATGTAGCCCTGGCCGGCGAATGGCTGGCCCACGGCATAGCCGAGATAGGCGCTTTGAAACCCGCGCCGGATGATCTGCGAGAGGTTGAAGAAGCCGACGATCGCATCGTCCTCCCCGCGACAGAGCAGCATCGCCTCGAAGTCGGCACGACGGGCATCGGCGAGGTAGGCCGCGAAGCGCTCGTCGTCGGTCGGCGCCGTGGCCCATGGACTGTGAAACGCCCGGCTGGTGCGCATCAGCACGATGAACTCCTTCCGGTCGCCCAAGCCGGGCGTCCGCAGGTACACCCGGGCGTCGCTGCTCACGCGGCGAGAGTCTGCTGCAGGCGATAGGCGAGCGCCTCGCACGCCAGGTCCTCCGAAACGTTGAGCTGAAACCGCTGGCGTGTCTCCTCCACCAGCTCCACCGCCTGGCGCAGCCGGTCAGGCGCCGGGCCCTCGTCGGCCCGCAGCTCGTCGATCCGGTCGCGGTTGCGCACCAACTCGTCCGCGTCCCAGGCCAGATAGGCCAGATCCGCGTACCACAGCGACACCAGCTGCAGCGCGAGGTCAAGGGCCCCGGTCTGGACGCGGCGCCGTGAGCGCCGGGTTCTCTCCGCCCACTCCCCCTCCACTCGCTTTCGCTCCTTGCGCGCGGTCAGCTCGAGCTCGGCTTCGGCCTTGCCCTCGAGCTCGGTCGCGGTCGCCTGTCCGCGCTCGCGTACGGCGCCGAGCAGCTCCGTCCACGGTCGGCTCGATGCCGTCTCGCCGGCGATCGCCGCCCGGGCGAACCGCTCGGCGGCGGTCCGCAGCGCCCGCCCCTCGACGCCGGCGAGCTCCCGGGCGCGCTGCGCATCCTGCAGTGCCAGCCCGACGCAGGCCAGCGCCGTCTCGCGCTCCACTCCCAGCTCCTCGAGCGCGGCGGCGACCTGATCGGCGCTCGGCGGCTCGAAGCGGACGATCTGGCAGCGCGAGCGAATCGTCGGGAGCACCTCGGCGAGCCGGTCGGTGAGCAGGATCATGTGCACGAACGAGGCCGGCTCCTCGAGCGTCTTGAGCATCCGGTTGGCCGCCTCATCGCCCAGCTCGTCCACACGCTCGATCACGAACACCCGCCGCGCCGACTCAAAAGGCGTCCGGCTCGCGGCGGCGATCACGGGCCGCTCGACGTCTGAGACCAGCATCTCGTGAGCACCGCTGGGCACGACCCAGGTCAGGTCAGGATGAGCGCCGGTACCCACCCGGCTCCGGGCTCCCTCGGGGTCGGGAGAGCCCTCGGCCAGCAGCTCGGCCGCGAGCGCGCGTGCGACGGCGCGCTTGCCGGCGCCCCCGGGGCCATGAAACAGGTACGCGTGCGACGGCCGGCCGCCGGGACTGAGCGCGGGCACCAGCACGGCCCGCGCGTGCGGATGTCGATCGAGCTCGGCGAGCATCGCTCGATCGTAGCCCTCGGTAACGTCAAATCGACACTCGATGGCGCCCGGCAAGCTGATCACGATCGAGGGCATCGACGGAGCGGGCAAGACGACGCTGGCGCCGGCGCTGCTGGCTGCGCTGCAGGAGCGCGGCGTGGCGGCGCAGCTGCTCCGCGAGCCGGGCGGAGTCCGAACCGCCGAGCTGATCCGCGAGCTGGTCACCAACCCCCAGCTCGAGATCGGAGCCCGAGCCGAGGCGCTCATGTACGCGGCCGCGCGCGCCCAGCTGGTGGAGGAGGCGATCGAGCCGCTGCTGTCCGCGGGGGTGTGGGTGCTGCTGGATCGCTTCGTGGACTCCTCACTCGCCTACCAGGGGGGCGGCCGAAGGCTCGGAGTCGAGCCGGTTCGTTGCATCAACCGCTTCGCCACCGGGACGCTGGTCCCCGACGTGACGCTGCTGCTGGCGATCGACCCCGAGCTCGGGCGCCGGCGCTCCGGCGCGCGCCTCGCCTCGCCTGACCGACTCGAGCTCGAGGACGACGGCTTCTTCGCGCGGATCGCGACCACCTACTCAGAGCTCGCCGTCGCCGAGCCCGGGCGGATCCGCACGATCGATGCCGCTCAGACCCGCGAAGCGGTGCTCGCCGCCGCATTGGCGGCGATCGACTCAGCCTGAGTAGCCACCAGGCTTTGACTGGTGAAACAGCCAGGCATCGGCGACGATCGTCTCGAGCTGCGGCTTGCGCGGCTCCCAGCCGAGCTCGGTCCTGATGCGCTCGGCGGCGGCGACCAGCTGCGGCGGATCGCCAGGGCGCCGGTCCGCCTCACGGACTGAGATCTCCGCTCCGGTCACCTTTTGGGCGGCGGCGATCACCTCGCGAACCGAGAACCCGTTGCCGTTGCCGAGATTGAAGATCCGGTGCTCTGCGGAGCGGGCGCCGGCGAGCGCGAGCAGATGGGCGGCGGACAGATCCTCGATGTGGATGTAGTCACGGATCGCGGTTCCGTCCGGGGTCTCGTAGTCGGTCCCGAACAGGTCGACATGGCTGTTCGCACCCAGTGCGGTGCGCAGGATGTTGGGGATCAGGTGCGTCTCGGGCTCGTGGTCCTCGCCCTGCTCGCCGCTCGCGCCGGCGACGTTGAAGTAGCGCAGGCTCACCGCCCCGAGCCCGTGGGCGGTGCAGAAGTCTCCGATCATCCCGTCGACGGCGAGCTTGGAGGCCCCGTAGGCGGTGGCCGGCCGGGGCGCGGCATCCTCGGCGATCGGCACGACGTCCGGCTGGCCGTAAACCGCGCAGGTTGAGGAGAAGACCAGCCGCGGAACGCCGGCCTCGCGCATCGCCTCCAGGAGGTTCAGCGTCCCGCCGACGTTGGTGCGGTAATAGCGCTCCGGATGGCTGACCGACTCGCTGACCAGCGCCAGCGCGGCGAAGTGCAAGACACCGTCGAACCCCTCGGCCACCGCTCGACGCACGGGCTCCGCCTCTCGCAGGTCGACGGGCACGAATCGGGCTGCGGTCGGGATCGCCTCCCGGTGGCCGCGCTCGAGGTTGTCGAGCACCACTACTTCGTGGCCCGCGTCCAGCAGCTGGGTGGCGACGATCGAGCCGATGTAGCCCGCGCCCCCGGTGACCATCAGCTTCATCGCGGCTTTCGAGCGAGCGGGGTCGGGCAGCGCATGAACGTCTGCCATTTAAGCGCAAAGACGCCCGCCACCCAGTCAGGGGAGAGTCTGGAGCTGATCAGCCGCACCGCCGAGCGCAGCGCCCGCGACCAGGCCGAGCGCGAGCTGCGAGGCGCCGGGATCGTCACCCCCGGGATGTCCCAATCCCAGTCATAGAGCTCGGGAACCGCGTAGGCGACGACTCCGGCCAGCAGCGCCGCCGCGAGAAGACGCTAGTGCTCCCCCATCTCATGGCCCACGGCGCGCAGGGCACGGCGCGCAGCGCGCCGGCCATCAGCGGGGCTGCGGCCGCCAGTGCCAGCGCGGCACCGATCAGTCAGGTCTCGGCCAGGAACTGCAACGGCACGCTGTGGGGCTGCTGGACCGACAGCGTGTCGCGACGGTACAGCCGGTGCACGACCGCGAATCACCCGGCCCCCAACCGCCGAATGGACGATCGCTGACGCCCCAGCGGCCTCCTTCCACCACACCCAGCGGTTCTCGCTGTTGGCCGACAGCAGCCGCCCGGGGTCGTAGACCCCGGTGGCCCGGGTGGCGGTGAAGCTGCTCCAAGCACCGCCAGCAGCAGGCAAGCGACCAGCACCATCGCGAGCTCGCCGCCGGCCAGCTCGCGGGTACCGAGCGGGACTCCAGGGCTGGTCAGCTGACGGCTCTTTAGTCCAGACGAGCGCGACCACGCCCTCGCGCGAGCAGGTGAACGCGATCGTCTCGGGCGCGCAGGACCAGCCTACCGCCATCGCGGCGAACCTATTCACGGCCCACCGCCCTGCCGATCCAGGCCTCCCGAGGCGATAAAATATATGGGGTTGGACTACCGCTCTCGAGCCGGGTCCTCAGACCCGGCTTCCGTCCGGGCCGTGCGGAACTATCCGGTGTTCACCCTTCGGCCCGGTCAGCGCCGAGGTTAAGCAGCCGAACGAGCGGAATTTCGAGAGGAGCAGTACGAATGTCGCATCCACCGCAGACCCAGATAAGCCCGAGCACCGATGCGGGTGAGGGACTCTCGATCCGTCGCTTCTTCACGACTGCGGGGCAGGACCCATTCGACGCGGTCGCGTGGGAGGTGCGCGACGCCCGGATCGGTCACGGCGACAAGGTCTCCTTCGAGCAGCGCGGGGTCGAGTTCCCCAAGGCGTGGTCACAGAACGCGACCAACATCGTCGCGCAGAAGTACTTCCGCGGCCAGCTGGATTCGCCGGCCCGCGAGCATTCGGTCCGGCAGATGATCGGTCGGGTCGCGGGCACGATCGCCAGCTGGGGCCGCGAACGGGGCTACTTCGCTCATGACGCCGACGCCCCGACGTTCCAGGACGAGCTGACCCACATCCTGCTGCACCAGCTGGCGGCATTCAACTCGCCGGTCTGGTTCAACGTCGGCTGGCATCCAGAGGGCAGCCCGAAGATGCAGGCCTCGGCGTGCTTCATCCTGTCCGTCGAGGACGAGATGGAGTCGATCCTCGAGTGGAACACCAAGGAAGGGACCATCTTCCGCGGCGGCTCGGGGTCGGGCATCAACCTGTCGAAGATCCGGGGCTCGATGGAGCCCCTGAGCCGCGGCGGGACGGCCTCGGGGCCGGTGTCCTTCATGCGCGGGGCCGACGCCTGGGCGGGCTCGATCAAGTCCGGGGGCGGGACTCGCCGCGCAGCGAAGATGGTCGTGCTCGACGTCGACCACCCTGACATCCGCGAGTTCATCTGGTGCAAGGCCAAGGAAGAGGACAAGGCCGCGGCGCTGCGCGACGCCGGCTTCGACATGTCGATCGACGGTGACGGCTTTCATTCGATCCAGTACCAGAACGCCAACAACTCGGTTCGCCTCACCGACGAGTTCATGCGCGCGGTGCAGAACGACGAGGACTGGCACCTGATCGCCCGGGTCACTGGCCAGCCGATCGGCGAGCCAATCCCGGCGCGCCAGCTGATGAAGGAGATCGCGGAGGCGGCGTGGCGGTGCGCGGATCCCGGTATCCAGTACCACACGACGATCAACCGGTGGCACACGAATCCGAACACCGGTCCGATCACGGCATCGAATCCCTGCAGCGAGTACCTCAGCATCGACGACTCGGCTTGCAACCTAGCCTCGCTGAACTTGATGAAGTTCCGGCGTGCTGACGGAACGCTCGACGTCGAGTCGTTTGAGCACGCGGTGGACATCGTGTTCCTCGCCCAGGAGATCATCGTCTCGCCGTCAAGCTACCCGACCGAGAAGATCGGCGACAACGCCCGCGCCTACCGCCAGCTCGGGCTCGGCTACACCAACCTCGGCGCGTATCTGATGGCCGACGGCGTGCCGTACGACTCGGACGCCGGCCGTGGCACAGCCGCTGCGATCACTTCGCTCATGACAGGCAGGGCCTACCTAGGCTCTGCGCGGATCGCGGCGACGACGGGTCCATACGATGGGTACGCGCTCAATCGAGAGCCTCATACCGCCGTGGTGCAGATGCACCGGGACGCCTCGTACGCGATCCCTGATGAGGCATGCGTCGACGGCCCCCTGCTCGTCGCCGCTCGGTCGACTTGGGACGAAGCTGTCGCTGCAGGCGAACGACACGGATATCGGAATGCCCAGGCCAGCACCCTCGCGCCCACCGGCACGATTTCTTTCTTGATGGACTGTGACACCACCGGCGTCGAGCCCGACTTCTCGCTGGTCAAGTTCAAGGAACTGGTGGGCGGCGGCCAGATGACGATCGTCAACCGAACGGTCCCGCTGGCGCTGCAGACGCTCGGCTATAGCGACGAGCAGATCGAGCAGATCGTCGCCTACGTCAACGAGCACGGGACGATCATCGGTGCGCCCGAGCTGGCCAAAGTGCACCTGCCGGTGTTCGACGTCGCGGTCGGCGAGCGGGCGATCTCGCACATGGGCCACATCAAGATGATGGGGGCGGTCCAGCCGTTCATCTCGGGCGCGATCTCCAAGACGGTCAACATGCCTCAGACGGCGACGGTCGAGGACATCGCCGACGCATATATCCAGGCGTGGCAGCTCGGGGTCAAGGCGCTGGCGATCTATCGGGACGGCTCAAAGACCGCTCAGGCGCTGCGCACCGACGCCCAGCAGGGCAAGCCGGTGGGACTCAACGACGTACAAGCAGAGATCGAGACGGCGGTCAACGAGGCGCTGGCCAAGGCGCCGCCCAAGCGCCGCCGGATGCCGCGCGAGCGCCAGTCGATCACCCACAAGTTCTCGATCGGCGGCCACGAAGGGTACATCACCGCGGGCATGTACGAGGACGGAACGATCGGGGAGATCTTCCTCACCGACATCGGCAAGGAGGGCTCGACGCTGCGCGGGATGATGAACGCGTTCGCGACCGCGATCTCGCTCTCGCTCCAGTACGGAGTGCCGCTTGAGACGCTGGTGCGCAAGTTCAGCTACATGCGCTTTGAGCCCGAGGGCATGACCACCAATCCGGAGATTCCGTTCTCGAAGTCGATGCCGGACTACATCATGCGCTGGTTGGCTTCACGGTTCCTGGACGTCGACCTGCAGGAGGAGCTCGGGATCCTCACCAAGGAGGTCCGGGCGCGCAAGGCGGCCGAGGAGGCGGCCAGCTCGCACCTCGGTGACACGGCGCGACCGGCCTCGGCGGTCTCGGCGCAGACCGACGAGCCGTCGGTCGGCCGCCCGGCCACGGCGGCGCTGACCGAAGACCCCCCGGTGCGCCCCGCGGTGCGCCAGGGACTTGACCTGGGCCCGGCGTGTCAGCAGTGCGGCGGCATGATGCAGCGCACCGGAGCTTGCTACACGTGCTCGAGCTGCGGGTTCAACACCGGCTGCGGTTGATTGAGAACCCGCGTTGAGATTTCAGCGGCATCGAAACTGAAATCTTCAGGAGGACGAGCAGTATCGAGCCGACCAGGGCGCCATAGGTCTGCACGGCGACGGCGATCTTGCCGTATGCGGTCTGTTCGCGAAGGCAGGACGGGATAGTTCGCAGCGGCGATTCGGCTTGCGCGCGACCGGCTCGTCGACCTGAGGTCAGGCGACGAGCTCGGCCGGAGCAGAGTCAAGCGCGGCCTGGATCGCAGTCACGAGCTCGCGCGCCGAGGCTGCGGTGAGCTCTACGGCGACCCGCGCTGCGGCTCCGTGCGCCGGGTTGGCGAAGTCGATGTTGAGCGTGTGCTCGGCCATCGCGTGGACCGGATGGTCGAAGTAGACGGTGCCGTCGGTGACGTGAAACCAGCTGCCGGCGGGACCCTTGGCGCTGCCGTCGATCGTCGTCTTCACGGTCGCGTAGGTGCACACGTCAGCCTCCGAGGTGGGCGTTGTAGAAGGTGGTGATCCGCTCCCACCCGTCGTTGGCGGCCGCCACACGGTACGACGGGCGGTCGACCGCGAAGAACGCGTGGCCGGCACCCTCGTACTGATGGAACTCGTGCGGCTTGTCGTTCACGGTGAGGATCTCGTCCAGCTCGGCGACCTCCTCGGGGCTCGGGTGGGAGTCCTCCTGGCCGAACAGGCCCAGCAGCGGGGCTCGAAGCTTGGGCAGCTGATCGACGAGGTTTGAGATCTTGAGCGGAAAGCCCTCCGGCGGCGTACCGGTCACGAACGCGCCGTAGCAATCGACCGCGGCATCCAGGTCCACCCGGCACGCGGCCAGCACCGACTGACGACCGCCCGAGCAGTAGCCGATCACCCCCACCTTCCCGTTGGAGGTCGGCAGCGAGCGTAGATGCGCCGCCGCGCCGCCGACGTCGCCGACCAGTCGTTCGTCCGGGACGCCACCCTGCGCCCGGGCCGTTGCCGCCGCGTCATCCGGCGCGGCGCCCGGAGCCTCTCGCCAGTACAGATTTGGGCAGATCGCGTTATAGCCGAGCTCGGCGAATCGCCGCACGATCTCCTTTGTGGCGCGGTCATACCCGGGCATGTGGTGGATCACGACCACTCCGCCCCGGGGCTGCTCGTCCGCCGGGCGAGCCAGGTACGCCTGCACCTCGCCCGCGTCGTGGCCGCTGATCTGCACCGTCTGGGCGGACAACGAATCGCTCACGACCCTCGATTGAAGCATGCTCGCGCGCGCGACCCTCAGGGCGTCAGGACGATCTTGAGGGCGTCAGGACGATCTTGCCGCGCGTGTGGCGCTGCTCGAGCTGCTGGTAGGCCTCACGTACCTCGTCGAGCGTATACACGGCGGCGATCGGGACCTCCAGCTTGCCGGCTTCGATCAGGCCGGCGAGCTCGGCCAGCACGTCCGCGCTGGCTCCCGCCTGGCTACCGTCGGTCTTGACACCGTGGACCTCCGCGGCGCCTGGGTCGGCGATCGTGTCGATCCGCTCGGGAGCCACTCCAAGCCCGAGGGCGAGGTCCACGTAGCCGGCGCCGAAGGTGTCGATGAAGGCGTGGATCGCGCCGCTCGCCGACGCGCGGATCCGATCGGCGACGCCATCGCCGTAGCTGACCGGCACCACGCCGTGGGCGGCCAGCCACTCGTGATTGGCCTCACTGGCCAGGCCGATCACGTCGGCGCCGGCGAGCTTGGCCAGCTGCACCGCGATCGTGCCCACTCCGCCTGCAGCGCCGCTGACCACGACCGTCTCGCCGGTGCTCAGCGCCACCGCGCGCACCGCGGCCCAAGCGGTTGCCCCGGCCACGAACAGGCCACCCGCGACCTCCCAGGGCACGCCGGGGGGACGTGCGGTCACGTTTTCCGCCTCGACGATCACGAACTCGGCCTGGCTGCCCCGGTCATCGGTGAAGCCGATCACCTCCTCGCCCACGTGCCAGCCCGCGACGGCCTCGCCGACGCCCTCGATCACCCCGGCCAGGTCGCTGCCCTGGCCGGACGGGAAGCGGGCCGGCCACACCTCGTCCAGTGCGCCTTCGCGGATCATCGCCTCGCCGGGATTGATCCCGGCCGCCCTGACCCGGATGAGCAGCTGCTCGGGGCCGGGCTCCGGGCGCGGCACCTCGAAGACCTGGAGCACCTCGGTCCCGCCGTAGTGATCAAATCTGACCGCTCGGGGCACGTCTGAGACCCTAGCTGGCGGTGGCGCCGCGAGCGGAGCATATGTCAGTCATGTTTTTCGAGCACCGTGGCAGAGCAGCGTTACCCTCGGTTGATTCCCCCCCACGATCTTCTCCACCTGCGCATACTCAGACGCGGCGTGGCCGTCAGCCTGAGGCTGAAGGCATTGGCGCTGGTGAGCGTGCTGGCGTTCGCGGTGGTCGCGGTCTCTGGACGCGTGGATCTGGCCGATTCCCAGGCTCCGCGGCTTGCTCAAGCGACCCTCACGGTGATGCCGCGCGAACCGCTGCAGGCTGTGCCCCGCTCGTTTCTCGGCATCTCCACCGAATACTGGGCGCTGCCGCTATATGCCCGGCGAATGGCCCTGTTCGAGCGCGTTCTGGGGATGTTGCACGTACGCGGAAGCGGATCATTCGTGCTCCGCGTGGGCGGCGACTCGGCCGATCACACATTTTGGGCCCCGCGAACGGCCCGCCTCCCCCAGTGGGCCTTCACCCTGAACCCGACCTGGCTAGGGCTGGCGCGCGAGCTCGTCCACCGGCTCGGCGTGCGCCTGATCGTCGATCTGAACCTGATCACCGATACGCCCGCGGAGGCCGCCGCCTGGGCCTCGGCCGCCGAGCACGGGCTGCCCCGGCACAGCATCGTCGGGTTTGAGATCGGCAACGAGCCGGACATATACAGCCACACCGGCTGGATCGCCATGACGGCCGGGAGGATGAGCGCCGACGGTCGGCTCGCCTCCGACCTGGGCGGCCGGCTTCCCTCCGGGCTGACCTCGGCCGACTACGTGACGGACTTCAGGGCCTACGCCGCGGCCTTGCACCGGGTCGCTCCGGGAGTCCCGCTGCTGGGACCGGCGCTCGCCAACCCACACGCCAACGTGCGGTGGATTGCCCGTCTGCTGGCCAACAAGCCGGCGGCCCTGAGGACGGTGAGCGTCCACCGCTACCCGTACTCAGCGTGCGCGAAGCGGCGCTGGCAGCGGGATTTCCCCACCCTGAGCCGCCTGCTCAGCCGGCAGGCCAGCGCCGGGCTGACTCGCAGCCTTGCGCCGGCGATCGCGCTCGCCCACCGGTCCGGACTGCCGATTCGCTTGACCGAACTGAACTCGATCACCTGCGGCGGCCGCTCTGGGCTCAGCAATTCCTTCGCCACCGCCCTCTGGGCGCCGGCCACGCTGCTGGACCTGGCTCGTGGGGGCATCGACGGAATCAACGTCCACATTCGGGCCAACACGATCAACGCTCCGTTCGCGCTTAGCCGAGCCGGCCTGGCCGCCCGCCCGCTGCTCTACGGGCTGATCCTGTTCGCCCGAACGCTCGGGCCTTCGGCGGCGCTCGCCCCGGTTGCGCTGCAGGCCCGCAGCTCCCCGCACCTGTCGGCCTGGGCGGTGCGGGTCAGCGGCAGTGAGCTTCACGTGCTGCTGGTCAACGAAGGACGCCGCTCGGTGGAGGTCACGCTGCGACTGCCGACAACCGGCTCGGCTTCCCTGCAACGGCTGCTCGCCCCGTCGGCGGCCTCCTCCTCTCGGGTGACGTTGGACGGTCAGCAGCTCGGGCGCAACGCCACCTGGCAGCGTCGGCGGATCGAGCCGGTGATCGCCGCGGCCAAAGGCGGCTATCGGGTGACGGTCTCACGGTTCAGCGCGACGCTGCTGGACGCTCGGCTGCGGCCGGGCGCACTGACCGGGGCCCCCGCCGCTCCCTGAGCTCAGCTTGGCTCTTTGGCCATGCCCTCAGGCTTCCAGGCCCACATGGCCCCCCGCTTTCAGGCCCACATGCGCTCCGCGAACGAGTTCCCGGGGCCTCCGATCTACGTCTGCGTCCACGACGGTGAGGTGGTGGTGATGGACGCTGGTGCGGGCGGCCTGCGGTTGCCCGCGCAGCCACCGGCGCCGGGTGTCGAACACGTCCTCGGATCGATTGGCGATCGGGCGTGCCTGGCGGTCGATCTCGATGAAGTGACGGTCACCGAGCCGATCCGAAGCATCGGCCTGCGAGAGCTCCACGGACGGCTGGCCGAGGACCAGTGGGGCGTGGCGAGCCGCGCCGTACAGGTGGTCGCCTGGGATCGCCAGCATCGCTACTGCGGCCGGTGCGGAACGCCGACAGAACCCGCTGCGCACGAGCGGACGCGACGCTGTCCCAAGTGCGGACTGTCGGCTTACCCCCGGCTGACTCCCGCGGTGATCGTGCTGGTCACCCGGGGCGAGCACGAGGAGCGGGTCCTGCTGGCCTGGAGCCGGCGGTGGACGAAACCGGTCTACTCCCTGGTGGCCGGCTTCGTGGAGCCGGGCGAAGACCTCGAGGACGCGGTGGCACGCGAGGTGCTGGAGGAGACCGCGATCCAGGTGATCGAGATCCGCTACGGCGGCTCACAACCCTGGCCGTTCCCGAGCCAGCTGATGGTCGGCTTCCGCGCCCGGTACGCCGGCGGCGAGATCGAGGTGCAGCAGAGCGAGCTCGTCGAGGCTCGTTGGTTCACCGCCGCGGAGGCCGCGCAGGCGACCACCTCGCGAGGGGGCTTCTCGATCGCGGGACGGCTGATCGACGGCTGGCTGGCCGAGCAGCGGGACGGCTGATCAACGCGACGGTCGCGCTGGTCCAGGCCACCCGGCGAACCGCCTCGGGCCAGCCGGTTCCAGCCGTCGCTCGCGATAGATCCCGACCGCGGTCGCGCATACGGCCGCGGCGGCGCGGATCAATAGTCGGCCAGCTCTGAGGGGGCCGGACGCGGCGGCACGTCGGCCGGCTCTGAGGGGGCCGGACGCGCCGCCACGTCGGCCGACCCCTCGCGCCCCGGGCCATACCGACCCGCCCCCAGCAGCGCGACGAGCACCAGCCCGACCCCCAGCAGCTGCGGTCCGCTGGGCGACTCGCCGAAGATCAGCGCGGCGAGGGCCACCGAACCGACCGGTTGGAGGGTCAGCAGCACCGAGGTCAGCGCCGCGGGAAGCCTCGGCAGCGAGCTCGAGATCAGCAGCCAGCCGAGCACCTGCGAGGTCAGCGCCAGGACGATCAGCCAGCCTGCCCCGGGCCAGCTGGGGACCAGCCGGGCGTCTCCGATCACCAGCCCGGCGGCGATGCACACCAGCGTCGCCACCGCAGTGGCGTCAAGCAGCGGGCCAGCCGGCCTCCGCAGGTCAGCGCCGGCCCGGCGCAGGAGCAGCAAGAAGCCCACGTAGGCCAGCCCGGCCCCCAGCCCAAACAGCGTCCCGCGGGTCGGATCGCGCCCGAAGGCGCTGTGCTCGAGCACGCCCGAGATCAGCAGCACGCCCAGCAGCGCGACCGGCAAGGCGATCAGTACCGGGCGTCCCGGCCGCTCGGAGAGCAGCGCCCAAGCGACCAGCGGCAGGATCACCACCTGGATGTTGGCGAGCACGGTGGCCAGCCCGGCGCCGACATCGCCGATCGAGTGGTGCCAGAGCAGCAGGTCGGCGGCGAAGAACACCCCCGCAGCCAATCCAGCTCGGCGTTCGCGCCAGCTGCGCGAGCCGAGCCGCCGATCCTCAGACCAGGCCAGCCAGGCCAGCGCCGGCAGCGCGTAGGCGCAGCGGAAGATCGCCGCCGTCGAGGGCGAGGCGTGGCTGAGACGGACGAGGATGCTCGAGAAGGCGATCGTGGCCGCCCCCAGGAGCGCACAGGCCCGCTCGCGACCGTGCACGAGGGCGAGCAGCCCCTGGCCAGGATTATCCGAGCGCTCACGCACCCGCCCGTCCTATCACGCCCGGCGCACCCCGGGGCGCGCCCACGAATGGCAGGATGGCGTGCTGATGTTGGCCGACCGACAACACGAGCTCGTCCGTCGACGTGCCCCGGCCGGGCGCTAACGTCAATGGCATGCCAATTGAACCTGAATTGCAGTTGACCGACGAGCAGTGGCGCGAGCGGCTGACCCCGGAGCAGTACGAGGTGCTGCGCGAGCACGGCACCGAGCGCCCGTTCACCGGCGAATACGTGGATGTCAAGGCCGACGGCACCTATCACTGCGCGGGCTGCGGGGCCGAGCTGTTCAGCTCGGACACGAAGTTCGAGTCGGGAACCGGCTGGCCCAGCTTCTATGAGCCGGCCGTGGCCGAGAACGTGGACCTGGTGTCAGACCGCAGCCTCGGGATGGTCCGCACGGAGGTTCGCTGCAAGCGCTGCGGCGGCCACCTCGGCCATGTCTTCGACGACGGCCCACAGCCGACCGGGCAGCGCTTCTGCATCAACTCCAGCGCCCTCGCGCTCGAGCCCGATCAGACCGGGCGGTGCGACGCTGACGCAGCTTGATAAACGCGTAGGCGCCGACCAGCGCCACTCCCAGCGCCACGGCCGCCCAGACGCCGAAGGTCGAGATCGCGGACGCCGCCGCGTCTCCCGCGAAGTAGCCGATCAGGCCGACGGTGACCCCCCAGGTGATCCCGCCCAGCGCGTTCCAGAAGAAGAACTGGCGAAAGCGCATCTCGTTGATCCCGGCCAGCCAGGCCGCCGCGAACCGAACCAGCGCGATCCAGCGCGCGAAGAACACGGCCTTTGGACCGTGGCGCTCGAAGAACCGGTCTCCGGCGGCCAGCAGCTCTCGCCGCCGCTTGAGAAACGGCCCCGACGCCTCGAGCACCTCGCGTCCGAAGCGACGACCGAGCAGATAGCCGATGTTGTCACCGGCGATCGCGGAGCTGACGCCGATCAGGATCACCAGCCAGATCTGGAGCTTGCCCTGGCTGGCGAGTACCGCCGCCAGCACCAGCGCCGTTTCGCCGGGTGACGGCAGGCCCAGCGATTCCAAGCCGATGATCGCCGGCAGCAGATAGCCCAGGCCGCTGGAGATGCTGATGATCGCGCCGAGGATCAGCATCAGCCGTTTCCGGACCCGAGCGGCGGGCGGCTCACCGAGGCGCCGGCGCCCGGCGCAGCACCGCCAGCTGAGACAGCCCGGCCGGCAGCGCGTGACCCCGCCCCAGCCAGCGCGCCTCGAGCGCCAGCGGGCGCTCGAGCACGCCGTTGAGCCACTCCGGGCCAAGGGCGAGATCGTTGGTGTAACCGTTGGGGGTGCCGAGCCGGCGCTGGGCGACCCGCACCGCCGCGGCCGGGGCGAGCAGCAGGCTGTTGAACGAGCTCATCCTCCAGACCGTCCAGCCCGCGGCCCGCGACGCCGTGCGCAGCGAGCGCCGCGAGTAGCGGCGAAAGTGGTGATTGGCCTCGTCGTGCAGGGACCACAACGCCTGATAGGCGGGGACGGTCACCAGCATGAAGCCGCCTGGACGGGTCACCCGCAGCAGCTCGACCAGTGTGGCGCGATCGTCCGGCGTGTGCTCGATCACGTCGAGGCAGGTGATCAGGTCAAAGGTGCCATCCGTCCACGGCAGCGCCTCGAGCCGGCCCACCCGGACCTCGCCGTGGCCGCGGTCCCGCGCCAGCGCGGCGGCCTCGGGGTCGAGCTCGATCCCGTGCACCTCGCCGTAGTCGGCCAGCTCCTGGAGCGTGCGGCCCGACCCACAGCCGGCGTCGAGCAGCCGCGCCCCGGCGGGCAGCGGCAGCCGATCGAGCTCGGCCCGGATCACCCGGCGCCGGCCGCGATACCACCAGTGGTGCTCATCGACGGCGAGCGTCGCCTGCATCAGGGCTGGGTCCATCGAGCCGATGCTGTCAGGTGGGCGACCCGGACAGGGCTCTGGTCGGCGACGGGGCGCCCGGCAGGCGCAGCGTGAAGGTCGCTCCGGGTCGCTCGGTGGAGGCGAGCAGGAGCTGGCCGCCCATCCGATCGGCCAGCTCACGCCCGATCGCCAGACCGAGGCCGAAGCCGGCCTGCCCACCGGTGTCTCGCCCGCGCTCGAAGCGCCGGAAGATCTGCTCATGCTCGGCCGGCGCCACGCCTGGTCCCTGGTCACGGACGCTCAGCGTGACATCGGAGCCGTGGCGCAGCTCGATCGTCAGCTGCGAGCCCTCGGGGCTGATCCGCACCGCGTTGTCGAGCAGGATGCGCAGGATCCGGGCGATGCTGCCCGGATCGCCCAGCGCCCAGACCGACCCGCCCTCGTCATCGAGCTGGGTGACGATCTCGCGCTCGGCGGTGCCGAGCTCGAACTCGGCCAGCACGGCGCGGCTCAGCTCACCGAGCTCCACCGCCTCCGAGCGCATCTTCACCTTGGCGTCCAGCCGCGAGAGGTCGAGCAGGTCAGCGGCGAGACGGCTGAGGCGCCGGGACTGGGCGCGGGCGCGCGCCAGCAGCGCGCGCGCGTCCTCGACGTCTGGCTGCTCGGAGCGCAGATCGTCGTCGAGCAGCTCGAGCATCCCGTCGAGCGAGGTGAGCGGCGTGCGGAGCTCGTGCGAGGCGGTGGCCACGAACGCTCGCCGCGCCTCCTCCTGCTGCCGGAGGCGCTGCTGCATCGTCGCCAGGGTCCGGGCCAGGTCGCCGACCTCGTCCCGGGCCCGGTCGAGCGGGACCTCGACGCCCGGTCCTTCCTGCGCCAGCTCCAGGGCCGCCTCGCGCAGGCGTCGCAGGCGCCGGGCGAGCCGGGCCGACAGCGGGATGGCCAGGATCAGCGTGAGGGCAAGGCCGGCCAGCGCCGCGTAGATGAACGCGGTTCCGACGACGTCGACCGCGCCGCCGATCTCGTCGATCGGCTTGCGAACGGCGAGTACGTAGAGCAGCGAGTTGCGGCCCACGAACGGGATCGCCGCGCGCGCGTACTCGGTGCCGTCGATCGAGGCGAAGGTGAACGTCGAGCGATCGGTGCGAAACGCGTAGGCGATGTCCTGAGCCTCAGGATCGGCGTCGTCGGCCAGGTCAGAGGTGGGCAACAGGGGCTCGGGGTGGCCGGAGCTCCCCGGCGGCCCGAGCACGGTCACCGTCCCGCCGATCCGCCCGGCGAGGTGGCGTTCCCGAGTCCTGAGCGCGTAGCTCTTGGCCGGCGACGTGCTGACCTGGTCAAGCGCCAGGCGCGAGAACCCGGCGATCGTGCTCTTGGTCAACTTGGAGCGAAGGGCGACCTTCTCGGCGCCGCGCAGGCTCTGCTCCAGCGGACCGAGCAGCGCCACGCCCGCGACGGCCAGCGTCGCGACCGTGGTCACCAGCACCGCCCCGACGATCCGGCCGCGGAGCCCGAACGCGCCACGACCCGGCAGCGCCGGCACGGCTAGCGTCCTCGCAGCCGGTATCCGGCTCCGCGCACGGTGAGGATGTAGCGCGGCTTCTCGGGCTCGGGCTCGAGCTTCTCGCGCAGGTGGCGGATGTGCACGTCGATCGCCCGCGGATCGCGGTAGGCGCTGTCGCCCCAGATCGCCCGCAGCAGCTCCTGGCGGTTCAGCAGCCGGCCGGGGTCGGCCATCATCGCGTCGAGCAGCTCGAACTCGGAGAACGTGAGCTTGACCGGGCCGCCATCGATCGTCACCTCGCGCTGGGCGCGGTCAAGCGAGATCGGCCCGACGATCAGAACCTCGTCCCCCATCGCGCGGGTCCCCGCGCGGCGCAGCACGGCTCTGATGCGGCTACGCAGCTCGGCCAGCCCGAAGGGCTTGGTGACGTAATCGTCGGCACCGGCCTCGAGCCCGAGCACCGCGTCGGCCTCGGAGTCCAGTGCGGTGAGCATGATGATCGGGACCACGTTGCGGCGCCCGCGCAGCGTGCGGCACACCTCATAGCCATCTGGACCGGCTCCCAGCGCCACGTCGAGCAGGACGATGTCGAAGTGATCGGTGCTCGCCCGGTCGATCGCCGCCCGGCCGTCGGCGACGGCGAGCACGCGATGGCCCTCGCGCGAGAACGACCGGGTCAGCATCTCGCGCAGATCGGACTCGTCGTCGACCACGAGGATGCTCAGCGACGCGTCGGCGCCTCGGGCGTGGACCTGGTCCTGGGCATGGTTGGCGGTCATCTGCCTCAGACCGTCAGATCGAAGTGAGCTCGCGCGACGCCGGACGCTGCTCGACGCCGAGGTCGAGGTCGGACGCCGGAGCCGGCCGCGGCACCACCCGCCCGGCGGCGGCGACCGCCCAGAGGACGACGAGCCAGCTCACGGTGGCCAGCAGGACGTGCACCCAGACCATGTCGGAGGGCAGCTTGAGCTCGTACTGAACGCTGCCGATCAGTCCCTGCGCGGCCAGCAGCACGCCCAGGATCGTCAGCGGCTCGACGACCGACGCCGGCGCGAGGCGACGCCGCAGCAGGTACCAGACCCCGATCGTGGCGATGCCGAACACGGCAGCGATCGTCGCGTGACGATGTATCACCCACATCAGCGTGTCGGCGCCTCGAAAGTGCAGCCGGTGGATCCGCTGGCCCGGCGAGCCGCCGGCGTGCGGCCCGGCGGCCGTCGCCGCCGTGCCGGCGAAGATGGTCAGCGCGCCGAGCGGCGCCAGTGCCCGGACCGCCCACACCGCGAGCCGGTCTGAGGAGCCCGGGCGCCGGGCGGGAGTGTCGCCGGCGCGCCAGGCGAGCGCCAAGGCGGCGATCAGGATGATCATCGAGAGGGCGAAATGGCCCATCACGAACCCCGGCGCGAGATGCTCGCGCACGGTGAAGCCGCCGAGCACCGCCTGCGCCACTACTCCGAGCGGCAGCATCAGGGCGAGGATCGCCAGGTCACGCCGAAACGGACGGCGGGCGAAGGCCAGCACGAATACCGCCACGGTCAGTACGCCGACCAGGCCTGACAGGGCGCGGTTGCCGAATTCGATCAGGGCGTGCAGGGAGATCGGCGGCAGGACCTTGCCATAGCAGCGCGGCCAGTCCGGGCAGCCGAGTCCCGAGCCGGTGAGGCGCACGGCGGCCCCGGTGGCCACGATCAGCGTCAGCGCGGCCAGCGTCACGTAGGCGAGACGCCGGTACTGACGTGGGGTGACGGCTAGTCGCTGGCGCATCCTCTGGCTAATGATGCCCGACGAAGGACGTCTCAGCCACCAGCGGCGTACTCGAAGGGCAGCGTCGGGGCCAGCTGGGCCAATGAGGGCGCGCCGCGGTCCCGCGCCGAAACGACCAGCTCGAGCTCAGCGGGCCAGCGGATCCCCACCTGTGGGTCGTCGAACGCGAACCCGCCCTCCCGCTCGGGGTCGTAGTAATCCGAGATCTTGTACACGACGTCGGCTATCTCGCTGAGCACGCAGAAGCCGTGGGCGAAACCGTCCGGGCAGAAGACCTGGTGGTGCTCTGCGTCGTCGAGCGGGAACTGCTCCCACTGGCCGAACTGCGGCGACCCGCGGCGGATGTCGACCAGCACGTCGACGATCGCTCCGCGCACGCAGCGCACCAGCTTCGCCTGTCCGGGCTGGAAGTGCATCCCGCGCACGATCCCCCGCCTCGAGCGCGAGTGGTTGTCCTGGACGAAGTGGTCGTTGACGCCGAGACCGGGCAGCCGGTTCTCCCGGAAGGCCTCCAGGAAGAACCCGCGCTCGTCGCCGTGCACGGCCGGGGCGAGCAGCACCGGTCCGGAGAGCTTGGTGGGGAGTGTCTGCATGGGCGGCGCTCGACGATATCGCGGACCGGTCCGCGATCTGGTCAGTCGGCCAGCAGTTGCTCCAGAAAGCGCCCACGCGCGCTCAGAAAGCTCTGGGTGAGCCTGACCGGCTCGGCGTCCCCGTAGGCGATGGTCTCGAGACCGCGTTCGCCGCAGGCGTAGATCGTCGCCCCGGGATACGCAAGCACGAGCGGTGAGTGGGTGGCCACGATGAATTGGGAGCCCTCGAGCACGAGCTCGTGGATGCGTCGCAGGCAGGTGAGGCAGTTCTGGGTGGAGAGCGCCGCCTCGGGCTCGTCGAGCAGGTAGAGGCCGCCGTTCGGCCCGAAGCGGTTGAGCATCACAGCCAGAAAGGCCTCGGCGTGGGACTGCTCGTGCAGTGACGCGCCGCCGTAGGCGTCATGGACGCGACGGCCGTGCTCCTGCAGATCGAGCTCCTCGAGATAGGTCGCGGCGGTGAACACGCTCTCGGCGCGCAGGAAGTAGTCCGTGGCTGGCCGCCTGACCCCGCGGACCAGGCGGATCGCCTCCCAGAGCTCTGAGTGCGACGCCCGGGTGGCGAAGCTGAAGTTCGACGATCCACCCTCGGCGTTCATACCCGCCGCCACCGCCACCGCCTCGAGCAGGGTCGACTTGCCGCTGCCGTTCTCGCCGATCAGGTAGGTCACCCTGGGATCGAGCGCCACCCCCGCCTCCAGGGCTTCGATCATCGGCAGGTTCCACGGGTATTGGCTGGCCGGGCGCTCCTGCGCGCCCGCCATCAGCTGCACCGACTTCAGAAATGCCTGGTCCATCTAGCCCGCCGGGTCTCCCGGCTGCTGAGCCCGGGCCCCGCCCCCGGGCGAGCCTCCGATCGACCCAGCAACGCGAACGGCCAGAGCGTCAGCCGCGCCAGCGGGGGACGGGAGCCCACGCGCAGCAGGCCGCGCTGCTCCCGAGCGGTTAGAAAGCCGCCGCGGCCGGCCAACGCGACACTGTCGCCGAGCTCGTTGTAGCGGCGGCGGAACCGATCGAGGCTGACCAGATAGAGCTCGCGCTCGAGCTCCTGCCAGGCCCGCGGCGCTGCCGCGCGATACGGCGCGCGCAGGGCGCGCTCATAAGCTCCGGCGAGCTCTCCGGCGATCGTCTCCCAGCGCCACCGCGCCGCCGCCGCACGCTGTTGCGTCAAGTGGCGCCGGCGCGGTTCGCCGTCTCGCAACAGGGGCATCACGCGGCGCGCGCTCTCCACCTCGTCCCACGCGACCAGGGTGGCCAGTTCGCGGTCCATCACCTCCACCAGCGAGGACTGCGGTGCGAACAGGCACGGCACCCCCGCCTGGGCCGCCTCCAGGGGCACCAGACCAAAGCCCTCGACCACGCTCGGTACGACGATCGCCCTGGCCTGGCGCATCAGCCATGCCCGGCCGCGCTCGTCCACCGAGCCCAGGTCGATCACCGACCCGCGAAGATCGGCGTCCTCGGCGAGCAGTTGATCCTCCTCGGGGCGCGAGGACCCGTGCGGCACGTGAGCTCCGGCGAGCACGAGCTGGCCCGGCCACCCGTGCTGGGCGCGCAGAGCGCCGAGCAGCGCGATCGCGAAGCGTCGGTTCTTGTGGCGGTAGTCCGGCCCGAGGCAGAGCAGGAAGTCGCCCTCTGCGGGCATGCGGCGCGGCCTGAGCGGAGCGACGGGCGCCTCGGCGGCGATCGCGGCTCCGACGACTTCGCACCGATCGCGCGTGACCAGGTCCTCGGCCTCGGCGTCACCAAGGCTGTGCTCGGAGAAGAACAGAACCCGGTCGGCCGCCGCCAGCCCGATCCGGGTGATGCGCCGGTACTGCTCCCAGCTCTCAAACGTCTCGTGGTAGGCGGGATTGTGGTAGGCGATCAGATCCTGATGGGTGATCATGACGCGCCGCCCGAGCAGCGCCAGCAGGTTCAGGTCCCCGGGTGAGGACACCTGCTGGGGTCGGTGCACGACGTGCGAAGTTGCGACGCCCGATACCGCCTGCTCGTAGGTGATCAGCTGCACGCCGCCGGCCTCGGCCAGCTCGGCGGCCGGACCGGGGGCGATGTCCGGCCCGACGACCACGCGCAGCGCGAGGTCGGTGTGGCGGGCCATCGCAAGGATCAGCTCTCGCGTGTAGCGCTGGGTACCGCCGGCCGCCGAGGAATCGAGCGAGCGCGCGTCGATCGTGACCGAGACTCCGGTCAGCACCGAGGAGGCGAGGGCCAGCGATCGCCGGAGCGCGCTGCGCTCGTCACACCGATCCAGGTTCATGAGCGCCACCGCCGACGGCGCTTGGGGGGACTCCAGGCTCGGCGGGCAGCTCACGAACACGTCGTCGGCCAGCACGTTGACCAGGCCGCTGCGCCCGCAGCGCTCGCAGAAGGCCGCGATCGTCGCGGCGACCGTGTCGTGCTCGCCCCCAACGTCGCCCCCAACGTCGCCCCGAGCGTCACCCGCAAGACCGCCGGCCAGGCCACCCATGAGACCGCCGACGAGCTCGATCGCCTCCCGGCGCAGATAGACGCAGTGCGGACCTCCGATCTGCAGGCGGGGACGGGCGCGAATCGCCGCCGCAGCGACCAGCCGGTCAGGATCTGGCCGGATTGCCCCTGGCACCCCGGCGGGGCCGTCGTCGCCGCTGATCGGGGTCGCGGTCGCCACGGCGCTGTCCGAGCGCGCGGCGCCCCGGAGGCGCTCGAGCCAGCCGGCCGGTAGGCGGCACCCGGCCCTGACCAGCACCAGGTCAGCGGGGGCGGTGGCGGCGGCGGCGCGGTGCAGCAGCCGGCTGACCGGCTCACCGTCCACTCGCTCGAGCAGCCTGATCTGTCGCTCGAGACGCTCTGCGGCCGACACCAGCGGGCGGTCCTGGCGATCGACGCCGAGCAGGAGCAGCGACACGTCGGCAGGGGTCACTTCGACCAGCCGCCACAGCGCCGCCGCGTTATCTGCCGACTGAGCGGGATCGGGCATCAGGCACACGACCGTCGTGCCTCGGCCGGCGCCCAGCGTATCCGCGGGACGCATCCACCGCACGCTCACGATCGCCGAGCATAGAGACCAGCCGGGCGGCGCGAGCGCGCGTCGCCGATCAAGACGCGTCACCATCTCGCCATGACCGCACCGGACCGACCGGCCGACCCCCGCGCCGACGGCGAGGGTCACGGCGACGGCGACGCGGACGCCGCCGGACGGGTCGTCCCGGGCCGCTCGTTCAGCCTGCGCGAGCGCCTGTATCTGACCTACAAGTATCACGGCCTCAAATCACTGCTCTTCCGGGCGATCACCTTCCCGCTGCGCGGGACGCCCCTGAAGCGCTATCTGGAACCCGCCCCCCACCGCCGCCGAACCCAACGGGCGGCGGCGCGACGCTGGTATCGCGAGCTCGGGCGCCCGGTGACGATCGTCATCGCCAGCTATCGAGACGTCGAAGCGGTGGCTGCGCTGGTCGCCAGCCTGCGCAAGACAACCAACCGCCGACTGGTCCGGATCGTGGTCACCGACGACGCCAGTGGGCCCGAGCACCTACGGGCGCTCCGGGCGCTGAAGGGGATCGAGGTGATCGAGGCGACCGACAATCGAGGCTTTGCCGCCAACGTCAACCGGGGCCTGCGGGCCGCCGATCCCCAGCACGACGTGGTGATCCTGAACTCCGACATGATCGCGCGGCCGGGATGGCTGGCCGGCCTGCAGTACGCGACCAGCCGGGCCGACGACATCGGGATCGTCGGCGCGAAGCTGCTCTACGGGGACGGCACGCTGCAGTTCGCCGGCACCGTGCGCAACCTGTCCGCACCCGAGTGGTTCGATCACCGCTACCGGTTTCGGGCTCCCGACTGGGGGCCGGCCAACGTGACCCAGACCGTGCTGGCCGTGACCGGCGCGTGCATGTACCTGACCCGGGAGCTGATCGGCCGGGTCGGGCTGTTCGACGAGGACTACCCGATGGCCTATGAGGACGTGGATCTCTGCCTGCGCGCGTGGGGGGCGGGTTTTCAGGTGGTCTACTGGCCGCCGGCCGAGCTCGAGCACCACGAGTCGATCACGCGGGGAATCGAGGTGGGCGAGCGCGAACGACGCTCGCAGCGCCTGTTCTGGCAGCGCTGGGGCGAGTTCTTCGACGCGCGTGACGTGCGCACCGCCGACGGCGCGCTGCGGGTCGTGTACGTGACCGAGGACACCGGCGTCGGCGGCGGCCACCGAGACATCTTCGAGCACCTCAACGGCCTGCACGCCCGCGGACACGAGGCGGAGCTGTGGACGCTGGGAGGTCAACCCGAGTGGTTTGACCTGCACGTTCCCGTCCGCAGCTTTGCGGACTATGGCGAGCTGACGGCGGCGCTGACCCCGGTCAACGCGATCAAGGTGGCGACCTGGTGGAACACAGCCGGGTCGGTCTGGCGGGCCAGCGTGCTGAACGGCATTGCCGTCTATTTCGTGCAGGACATCGAGACGAGCTACTACTCGGCCAATCAGTCGCTGCAGGACACCGTGCTCGCCTCCTACCGCCACGAGTTTCGCTACATGACGATCTCGTCGTGGAACCGCGAGCGCCTGCGCGAGCTCGGCCTGGAAGCCGTGCTGATCCCACCGGGGATCGATCTGGAGAGCTTCGGTCCGCGGCCGGACATCGCCCGGCGCCGGGACATGATCCTGGCTCTGGGGCGGTCCAACCCGCTCAAGAACCTGCCGCTCACGATCGCCGCCTGGCGCCGGCTGCCCGAGCCTCGGCCCGAGCTGTGCCTGTTCGGGATCGAGCCCGAGCTGGTCAGCGAGCCGGGGACCCGCTATGTCGACTCGCCCTCCGACGAGCAAGTCAACTCGCTGTTCAACCAGGCCACCGTGTTCGTCCAGACCTCATACCACGAGGGCTTCTGCCTGCCGCCGCTGGAGTCGATGGCCACCGGCGGCGCGGTGGTCTGCACCGACGCCCACGGAAACCGCGACTTCTGCCAAGACGGACACAACTGCCTGATGCCGAACCCGGACGTGGCGTCGGTAGCGGCGGCGCTCGGCGCGCTGCTGCACGACCCTGACCTGCGCCATCGCCTCGGCGAGGCCGGCCGGGCGACCGCGGGGCAATACGGCTGGGATCGGCGGATCGACGCGCTGGAGCGATTCCTGCACGAGGTGGCCGAGCCCCGAACGAGCCCGGTGGCCACCGGCGCCGTGCCGCAGCCGCGCCGGCTCCCGGCCCGGTAACCGTCGCACGCGGTCGCATCCATGCAAACCGACTTCGCCGCCCACCTGCGCTGCCCGCGCTGCCGGCGGGACCGCACCATGGCGCTGACTGCGAAGCAGACCGACGCGCGCGAGGTGCGAGAGGGAACGCTGCGGTGCACAGCCTGCGGCACCGAGTACCCGGTGCGGCGTGGGGTCGGGGAGCTGCTGCTCGGCGCCCCGGATCACATCGAGCGCGAGGCCGCGGGCCTCGGCCGCTTCGCCGACCTGATGCGCGCCGATGGCTGGACCCCGGAGCGAATCCGCCAGCTGCCGGATATCGACGACGGATACTGGTTCGTCCAGGGCGCCTCGATCAATCACCTGTTGAGCACAGTCCCTTTCGCCCCCGGTCAACGGCTGCTGGATCTGGGGTCCAACACCTGCTGGGCGTCGAACTTCTTCGCCACCCGTGGGTTGCGGGTGGTGGCGCTGGACATCTCCCTGTGGGAGCTGCAGGGGCTGTACACGGCCGACTACTTCATCGAGGACGGCAGCTCCTACTTCGAGCGGGTGCTCGGGTCGATGAACGACATCCCGATCGAGTCGGGCAGCCTGGACTACGTGTTCGCCTGCGAGGTCCTGCACCACAACGACGCCCGCGGGCTGCGCCGCACCTTTCAGGAGGCTCATCGCGTGCTCAAGCCCGGCGGTCGGATGCTGGTCATCAACGAGACGCTCAAGACGGTGCACGATCCGGTCGGCGTCCACGCCGAGGCCGTGGCGCAGTTCGAGGGTTACGAGCACGCTCACTGGGCGGCGCGATATCGATGGGAGGCGATCCGAGCCGGATTCTCCACCCGTCTGCTGGAGCCGAGCTACCACGGATTCTTCCGCGACGCGGCGTCGGCGCCCCGGCCGCCGCTGAGTGACCTCGGCGAGCGCTGGCGATACGAGCTGCGGTCCCGGCGACTCGGGCGCAGGGCGTTCTTATGGTGGATCAACCATTTCGTCGGAGGCACGTCGTTTCAGATGATCGCCACCAAGCGGAGCTAGAGATCCTCGGCGACGTGCGGCGCGGTGCGATTGAAGACCACGAAGCCGAGCACGAAGATCACCACCGCGATCGCGATCGGCTCGGCCAGCGCGAGTCCTGACCCCAGCGCCGTCCCGACGCTCGGCGTGCCGTGGTTGATGATCGCGTGACGGAACTGCTGCAGCGCGGTCGAGAGCGGGTTGAGCAGGTACAGGTGCACGAGCGTCGGGCTGAGGCGCATCTGGACGAGGGGGAACGGGATGATCACCGGAGAGGCGTAGAAGATCACCTGGCTGACCACCTCCCAGATCGGCTGGATGTCTCGGAAGTAGACGTACATCGCCGACAGGAGCATCGCCAGGCCGGCCGCCAGCACGGTCAGCAGGACCACGATCAGCGGCAGCTCCAGCCAGGTCAGCATCGGCCGCACGCCCTCGAACAAGGCGAAGATGAACACCACGACCAGGTTCAGCGACAGGTTGAACAGGGCCAGCAGCACGTTGGAGAGCGGGATCACCAACCGCGGAAACTGGATCTTGCGCACCAGCGTCTCGTTGTCGACCACGCTGCGCACCGAGTTCATCGTGCACTCGGCGAAGAAGGTGTACAGGACGATCGAGCCCAGCAGCTGGGATCCGTAGTAACGACCGCTGAGCCCGGGCGTCTTGCCCAGGTGCGAGATCTGGGTGAAGAACACGTACAGGACGGTGAACAACAGCAGCGGGCGCACCAGCTGCCACAGGTAGCCCAGCGCCGAGCCGAAGAACCGCAGCTTCCACTGCATGACGGCGATGTTGTAGGTGAGATGCCAGAAGCGGGGCCAGTCGTCGCTCAGCGCCCGCGGCCCCCGGATCGGCCGCCCCAGCGCCTCGTAGGAGACCGGCTCGGCGCTCAAGTTCGCGCCTTGACCGCGCCTCGAGGGCCGACCGCGGGATCGGGGCGGCTGATGGCGATCTGCACCGGCAGGTCGACCAGACCCCCGAGCGGCTCGACCCCGGTGACCACGAAGGTGAGGTCACCTTCGAAGCGGTCCATCACGTCAAGGCCATAGCCCCGGTGCGAGAGCGTGATCATCGGGCTGTAGCGACCCGGGGCGAGGACATTGTCAAACGCGAACGAGAAGATCGCCTCGTCGCCGGCGCTGAAGGCACCGCTGCGCTCGCGTTCGGAGTCGGTCGTGGCCACCACGATCGCCCTGTGCTCGTCATTGAGGACGTAGAGGCTGGCCGCGGGGTCCCCCACCGCCACCAAGAAGGCGACGCGGGCGTGCAGCGAGATCCGCTCGCCCTGCAGGACGGCCTTGCCGCGCTCGCCGCGCTCGTTCTCCACCCACGCCTCGACCACACGGGCGTCCCCGTCGCCGGAACGCTGGCCGCCGTCGCCGCCGGTGGTCTCGGCCTGACGCCCGAAGTTGATCTCCAGATACCGGTCGGCCACCTCGTGCGGCTCGCCCAGATGAACCGGGCTGCCGCGCTCCAGGAGCAGCGCCCGATGACAGAAGCGCTGCAGGGAGCCCATGTCGTGGGTGACGAACACGATCGTCTTGCCCTTGTCCCGCATGGCGCTGAACACGTCAAAGCACTTCTGCTGAAACGCCGCGTCGCCGACGGCGAGGACCTCGTCGATCAGCAGGATGTCGGCGTCGACCTGGATCGCCACCGAGAAGGCCAGCCGCACGTGCATCCCCGAGGAGTAGTTCTTGAGCTTGAGGTCCTTGAACTCGTCGAGCTCGGCGAATTCGATCACGCTCTGATAGCGCTTGCGGGCCTCGCGCGGGGAGAGCCCGAGCATGATCCCGTTCATGACGACGTTCTCGCGCGCGGCCATGTCCGGGTTGAAGCCCACCCCGAGCTCGATGAAGGTGGACAGACGTCCACGGCACCAGATGTCCCCCTCAGAGCGGTAGATGCCCGCGATGCACTTCAGCAGCGTGCTCTTACCACTCCCGTTGCGGCCGGCGATCCCGAAGAACTCCCCCTGCTCCACGGCGAACGAGATGTCGTTGAGCGCGCGAAAGGTCTGGTGGCGGATGCGCCGACGAGGATGCAGCGCGCGTTCCTTGAGTGTGTGGGTCCGCTCCTCCGGAACCCGGAAGGTCTTGCTGACTGAGCGCGCCACCACGGCCGGCAGGCGCCCGCCGCCCGGGCCTGGGCATGGCATGCGCAGAGCGTAGCGTGACATTCGCCTGGCTCCGCCGGCTGAGGGCCGTCCGCGTCCGCCGGCTCAGCGACGCCGCCGCTCCAGCGACAGACGCTCCACGAGCGCCGGCGGGATCCGCGCCGAGCGAGCCCCGAGCACAGCGCCGAGGATCCTCGCCGTGTGATGAAGCGCGGAGTGAGCCAGCAGCGAAACGAGATCGCCACTGGGATCCTGAATCGCACCGGCGGCGCGCGCCCAGCGCAGGTCGGCGCCCACACGCCCCCACAGGTTCAGCGCCATGGTATGAAAGTGCAGCGGCTCAGACCAGTCATAGATCTCGCTCAGCGCGCGGGCCTCGTCGAAGCTGCGCCGCAGCCAGCCGAGCGTCGTGTACTCATGCGAATGGATCACCGCGGCGTCGGGAACGTAGACCTTGGCCAACCCGCCCCGCAGCATGTCCACGGCCAGGAACTGGTCCTCGGCGTAGGCGACATCACGGAAGCGGACCTGCTCCCATGCCGCCCGGGAGACGCAGCCGTTGGCGTCGGTGAAGAACCCGCGCGCGCCGAGCAACTCACGCGCGGGCACCGAACGCTGGGCCGGGGCGAGCCGGTCCACGCGGGGCCGACCGGCGGGAGACAGAGCGCGAAACCACTCGGTCAGCTCGCGGGCGACCATCGGGCTGGCGTCAGCCGCGGGCCGGTAGGACCCGAACACCAGGCCGATGTCGGCGGCGAGCGCGAAGCCGGCCAGCAGCCGGCTCAGCCAGGCGGCGTCGGCGGGCACGGCGTCCTGGGTGAGAAACGCGACGTGCGAGCCGTGCGAGCGCTCCAGCAGCAGGTTGCGCGTCGCCCCGTGGCCGAATGCACCCGGGGCGATCTGGATCACCTCGGCGCCGTAGCGCCGCGCGAGCTTGACCGAGCCGTCCCGAGAGCCCGAGTCACAGACCAACAACTCGAGCTCTGCGCCCGACCCGAGGCGCTGGGCGCGCACCGCGCTCAGCGTCTGCTCCAGGACGCGAGCGCCGTTTCGGACCGGGATCGCCACCGTGGTGAGGATGCTCATCGATCGTCGCGGGCGTAGGACGATGCCGAAGCTATGAGAAGAAGGCCGTGAAGGTCAGCGCCTGCGAGGCATAGCAGAAGGCCAGCAGGAGGACGAGCAGGATCGATCCCGCCGCGAGCGCGCGCTGCCGGCCAAAGGCAGATAGCGTCCCCACGCTCAAGACGGCGAGCGGGACCAGCGCCGGGAACGCGTACCGGCCCATCTCGGCGATCACCGTGCGCGTCGCCGGGGTGTAGAACACCGCTTCGAACGCGGCGACGACCACGATCGGGAAGAGGACCAGGATCGTCGTCTCGATCAGCCGGCGGCGGACGAAGCGGCGTTCGCGCCACAGGGCCAGGAGCCCCAGCACGAGCGCCCCCAGCATCGCCGCCGCGAGCACGCGGTACACCCATCCGGGGAAGAACACGTCATACCATCCGAACGCCGCCCACCCACGGCGAGTGAAGATCGTCTGCGCCGGGAGACCGGGCGGGAAATGCGGCGTCATTCCCGGGAGCCGCGGCAGGAAGACCTCCCACAGATAGGTTAGGTAGGAGATCGGATGATGCAGCGGAGCGCTCAGGGCGCCACTGGTGGTGGTGACCACCGCAGCCACCCGCTGGGCCGGCGGAGCCGGCGTGAGCACGTGCTCCAGGGCCGAGGCCAGCGCGTAGGTCACAGCCGCCGGAACCACGAGTAGCGCCAGACCGGTGGCTGTCGCCCGGCCGGCGCCGGCGCGCCGGCCACGGTGGCGCCACACAGATCCCGCGACGGCCACAACGGCCACCGGATAGAGCTCATACGCGCTGTTCTTGACGAACGGAAGCGCGCCCAGCAGCACCCCCAGCGCGAGCATGGTCGCACCCTCCGGTCCCCGACGAACGGCCCGGATCAGCAGGTAGGCCACGGCGGCGGCGCCGGCGTCGACTCCGATGTCGTTGTTCACCGAGCCAGACAGGAACGAGTACATGGGCTGCAGGACCACCAGCAGCCCGGCGAGCACCGCGAGCCAAACTTGACGCGGCGCGATCTCGCGCACCGTCAGGTAGGCGAAGACGCACGCCAGCGCGCCGATCAGGACCGAGATCAGACGAGCTCCCTCGAGCTCTGAGAAGATTGATCCACCCGAAGCGACCAGGTAGCCCGGCGTGAGGGCCAGGTAATAGAGCGGTCCATAGCCGGAGGCGGATTGAAGGCCTCCCCCGTTGTCGTCTCGGGGACGCTCGCTGGCCACGAGCTGGCGGTAGGCGATCGCGTCGGCCCTCAACTCGGGGGCGCGCGAGTCCCCCAGCTGATGATCGGTGAGCATGTCGGTGCCCAGCAAGGCGGCGTTCTCGGCCGCAGACCAGTTCGTGCCCGCAGCGGTGGGATACGGACTGGGCCGCTCGCCGCGCTCGGCCAGCGACTGCACGTAGGCGAAGTGGTCCACCTCGTCGGGGGCCTGGAAGGGGGGCGTGATCACCGACCACGCCGCCCCGTTGAGAGCGGCCAGCACGTACAGGCAGAGGGCCAGCCTGCGGCAGCGGCCGGTCGCGGCGATGGCCAGGCAGCGTACGGCGAGCAGGGCGATGAGCGGCAGCGCCACCACGAACACCAGCGCGAACAGCCACGGCCGGACGAAGCCCGGCGCGAACAGAGCGGCTCGGTTGAACATCGTCGGCAGCTCACCGAGAAAGCTGCGGTCAGACCCGGCGGGCGGCAGGTACCAAACGGCGAGTCGCAGCAGGGTGACCTGGCCGCCAATCCGCAGCGGGGGCGCCAGCGCCTCTGTGGTCGGGGTCGCCCCCACACCGAACACGCCACCCGTACCCCTGATGCACAGCGTCACCGGCACGCTCGGGGAGCGGCCCGCGAGCGGCGCGATCGAAAAGGCGACGCGCTTGATGACACCGACGGCGACGGCGGCCGATGCAAGCGTGCTGACAGAGCTGCCGGCGCTCGTCCGCAGGATCATCTGCAGGCGCGGACGCGTGCGCTGGCCCGAGACGATGGCCAGCTGGACTCGCGCGGTGCCGCCCGGAAGGTTGAGCCCGGTGGCGCAGGCCTCAGTCCCCGCCGCGATCGGTTGGCTGACGGTCAGGGCGTTGACGCTGTCGGTCCCGGTGTAGTACGGCCGCGGGACCAGGCACCAGACGATGACCACGACAGCCAAGGGCAGCCCCACTGCTGCTGACCAGCGCCAGACGCGCCGGTCCCCGGCGAAGATCGTCGCCCGGATCGATCCCGGACCTGGCGGCACCGGGGTTCGATTACCCCGATCGGGCATAGCGCCCCCACTGCTCGGGCGAAGGGGCGCGAAAGTCCCCGCGCCGGCCCCGCCACGCAAAGCGCACGATCCACGGCAGGCGGCGCAGTGGGCGCCGGTCGTAGAGCAGGGACTTGACCAGGTAGCCCAAGATCAGGACCGCCAGGCGGGGGCGCGAGAGTCGACCGTGCTCGGACCTCAGCGCGACGAAGTTGCGCACCCGGTAGAGGTCCTTCCAGTAGCTCTTCCACGGCGATGAGGTGTAGTGCGCGCCCAGCAGCCGGTTCCAGCGGATGCTGCGCCCTGTGACCTCGCCCCCGCCAACCGCGATCTTGTGGGTGATGACGCTCTCGGGCACCAGGCGGACGTCGCCGAGGGCGGCCAGGCGCAGCGAGTACTCGGCGTCGTCGTAGCCGAGGAAGAACTCGCGGCGGGGTGGCCCCACGGCGCGGGCAGCGTCACGACGGATCAACAGCCCGACGAACGAGGCACAGTCAACCCGGGCGTAGGTACCGGGTGAGTAGGCCTCGGCGCCCAACGGCGTTATGAACTGGCGCAGGCGACAGCGGTGCAGAGGATCGATGCTCCCGTCTCGGTGCGCGACCGCCGTGCACAGGGCGACGGTTGCCCCGTCATCGGCCGGGGGGCTGGCCAACAGGCGGGCGAGCGCGTCGAGGCGCGGCTCGGCGTCGTCATCCATGAGCCAGAGCCAGTCGGCGTCGGTCTGGCACCCGAGCGCCAGGACCTCGGCGTATCCGCCGGCGCCACCGGTGTTGATCTCGCTGCGCACGGACCTCCACCGGGGCGATTGCATGACGTCGGCGGTGGCCAGCCAGTCCCCCGTCCCGTCGCTCGAGGCGTTGTCAAACGCGATCACCCCGGACACCGGATGCGTCTGCCCGGCGAGGGCCTGCAAGCACTCGGCCAGCAACGCGCGGCGGTTACGAGTTACCACGAGGGCGCACACCCTGGTCACGGAGCCCGCTGGCACCGTGTCCCCCCGTACCGGATCAACGCATGACCCGTGGTCCTCGCTACTCCGGTACAAGCTCGAGCCCGGGCCGGAGCTCAGCGAGCGCCGCACGCATGACAGAGTCCTGGGGGGCGAAGGAGAAGTGGCCCGCGAAGACATCGTGCGCAACCGCCATCACGCGGGAGAAGGTGACGCACGCGGCGCAGATGTGCGCCTCGTCGACGCCGATACCGCCGACGAACGGGCGCACCTTGAAGCCTCCGAAGAGCTGCCAGAAGTCACGGCGAAACAGGATCGCCCCGATCGAGAACTTGTGCGGGACGGTGGAATAGCCGGGCGGTTGAGCCGAGAATCGCGCACTCACACCGTCGAAGGGAACGCTGCGCGCCCAGATCCAGTGGGCGACTACGCCGTCCTCGGTGACCGGAATCGAGCCGGCAGCGTGGATCGGCGCGCCGAAGCGCTCTGAAAACCCCTCCACAAGTCCCAGGGCCTGCAGGAACCGCACATAGCTGAATCCGTTGAGATTGAGCGTCGGAGCGACGAATCCGGGCCGGAACGCGCCATCATCCTCCACGCGGCGGTAGGCGGCGAGCATCCGGGCCACGAAGTCCTGACCGATGAACACGTCCTCGTCGAGCTTGAGGAGCGACACCGCTGACGGGTGGTGGCGGATGGCCAGGTTGAGCGCCAGCGACGGATAGTTGGCCCCCGTGCTCAGGTACGACCAGCCGTTGGCCGCCGCTCGGGCCTCGAGGCTTGGGCTGGTGACCCCCGGACAGGTCAGGCAAACGTCCACGTCGGGCGGGATGAAGCGCATCAGCCGGGGCAGCGTGAGATCCCACAGGTGGGGCTTGTAACCCGCGAGCACGATGACCGCACACGAGCGATCGGCCGATCGATCCGTGAACTGAAAGCGTCCGTGAAAATTCAGCCGCCGCTGAACGTACAGATATGTCCGCTCCAGCCGGACGGTGACCGAGCGCCTCACCGAATTCCGGCCAGCAAACCGCGAGCCACCGCCGAGAGGCTCTGTCGGCTGAAGCGGTTGTGACGAAGGTAGATGCCCACGCCCATCACGGTGGCGATCGCCAGTCCGACCTTCTCCCGAGGGGTGAATGAGTCACTGCGAATCTGCAGGCACTTGTTTCGCACCTCGTAGAAGTATCGCCCCGTGGTGTCGTGGTGAACCGGCTCCAGCCGGGCGGTGCGGTGGTGAACGATGCTGGCGGGAACGGTGTATCCGGTACCCTCCCGCAGGAGGCGGGCGGTGTACTCTCCGTCGTCGCCCCACATGAAGTAACGCGCCTCGGGTAAGCCGCAGCGGCTGATCGCATCTCGGTGAACGAGGATCGACACAAACGACGCCAACCGGATGGAAAGCAGGCCGCGGCCGACCGCCTCGACGAACACATCGTTGCGGGACTTCTCAAAGCGTGGCGCGGGATAGTTCTTGGGGTGAAGGCGCCCATCCGTCCAGAGCACCCGGCTGGCGAGGATGTCGGGCACGGGAAGGCCGTCGAGACGAGCGAGGGGACCGAGCAGGGCAGACAGCGCCGCCGGCTCGGGGATCGTGTCGTCGTCCATCAGCCACAGCCAGTCATATCCCCGGCGGAAGGCGTCCTCCATCCCGGCGGCAAAGCCGCCCGCTCCTCCGACGTTCTCCTCCAGCGCCAGCACGTCAACCGTCGATCTCGAGCGAAGCATCTCGGCCGTGCCGTCCGTGCTCGCCGTATCGACGACCAGCACGCGCTCCGGCGCCCGACTCTGAGCCAGGACCGCCTGCAGGCACTGCTCGAGCAGTTGGCAACGGTTGTGGGTGACGATGACCGCACACACCGATCGTCCGTGAACGGGGATCAAGGCGGGCACGTTGCGACGAAGGGCATGTCCTGGATCTTCTGGAACTGACCCTCCCACCCGGTGCCGTGTAGCTGCAGCTGCGCCGTGTTCTCAGCAAACGCGCTGCCGACCAGGTCGGCGCTAACCGCGACAGTGTCAGGGTCAATGAAGAATGCGTTGACTCCGCGGGCCTCGACGGTCACGAACCGGTACCCGTGGCGCTCAAACAGGGTGCGCCATCCGGCCACCGACACGCCGTAGTAGAGCTGGCTCTCGTGGAAGCCGAGATAGTCGAGGCTGGCCGTGTATCGGATCGAGAGGGTGGCGGTTGGGCCAAACGCCGAGTTGTACTCCACGCAAACGACCTTGGGCCGCAGCCCTTGCTCGAGCAGCGCGACCATCACGAAGTAGTCATTGCTGTCGATGTCAAGTGAGAAGAAGTCGGGGTCACGGTGGAGGCACTCGTCGAGCACCCTCGAGGCGGTGCCAGGCTCGACGAACAGGTTGAGGTACTTGACCGACCAGTTGAGCGGCTGGAGGAAGCGCTGAGCGTCGCCGGATCTGTCCTGGTCGCCCTCGACCATCACGCCGCTATAGCGCTTCGCGAAGGCGAGATAGGACGTGTTGTTCTCCAAGCCGTCGCCGGCGCCGATCTCCAGGAAGTAGCGGTTGGGCTTCCTCACGAGGGATAGCAGCTGGTCGATGATGCCGTCCTCGCCGTTCTGGCTGAACGCGGAGAACTCCCAAGTGGCCGGCTGGGTTGGGTCCAGGCGGCGAGCGGCCAGGTTCAGCGCGCCGCGCGAGAATCCCATGTTCAGGCGGCTGGTGTAGGCGAAATGGTTGTTGAAGAACGCCGCCGGCCAGCCGAGCAGCCCGTCTCGCACGACGGTTCTCCAGGACCTCGTCCTCACTTGGCGCAGCGTACTGCGATCCAGCTTGGGTGCTCTCGAGCTGCTCAGCGCCACGACAACTGTCGATGGCGCGGGAATCGCTGTCGCGCCAGAGCTTCGAGTGGCGAAGCGCCGGCGGGCCGGCGTGTCGATGCGTCCTGGCTGAGGCGACGGTAGAGCTGCTCGTGCACCCGGGCGACCAGGCTGGGGCGGTAGTGCCCGCGCCAGTAGGCCCGTCCAGCCTCGCCCAGCTCACGGGCGCGCGGTGGATCATCGAGCAGGGACAGCAGGGCTGCGGCCAGCGCTCGCGGCTCGCGCGACACCGTGATCCCACCCCCACCGGCGCCGACGAGCTCGCGCAGCACCGGAAGGTCGCTGGTCACCACCGGGGTGCCCACGCTCCAGGCCTCGGTCACGACGAGTCCGAAGCTCTCGTTGGCCGAGGGAAGACAGAGGACGTCGGCGGCCTCCACCCACGCCGCCTTGTGGAAGGCGTCGCGGATTCCGAGATCGAGGATCTCCGGGCCCTGACGCGGCAGTGGCTCTCCGGGACCGATGAAGGCGAACCGGGCGTTCGCGTGCCGGGCGAGGATCTCGGGTGCGGCGGCCAGCAGGAGATCGAGGCCCTTGTGGGGGCGCCGCACCCCGACGAACACCACGAGCGGCCCTTCGATGCCCTCTGACCGCCTGAGGGCAACGCCCCCTCCGCTCACCAGTCCCTCCGTGCACACTCCCGCCACCGTGATCCGGCCGGGATCGACCCCCAGGCCGAGGTAGACGGAGGCGTCTGTGGCGGTGGTCGCGACGACGGCGTCGGCCGAGCGGTAGGCCATCCCGGATGCGGCATCGTCGTCGTGCTGACCCGGATGCGCGAACGGCGTCACCACCGCCGGCACCCCGAGGATCATGGCGGCCTGCACCGCGGCGCCGGCCAAGTTGCCTCCACAGATCACGTGCACGATCTCGGCTCCACGCAGGCGCGAGGCAATCGCTGCCCCGACCAGCTTGGCGAATCGATCGTAGGTGTCGGGCGCGAGCACGCGCGTCCGGCGAGCACGCATTCGGGTCAGGACCGCGACCAGATCGGCCGCGACGGCGCCGCGAGCCAGCGCAGAGGCTCGCAGCGCCTCGACGCGGACCGCGCCGTCGGTGAACGTGGCAAAGGGCGGCCTCGGCAAGACGAGATCACCGATCAGATTGATCTCGCCGTCATGGATCCGCTGCGCGAGGACGCGAACCTCGTTGGTCTCGGCCAGCGCCCGGGCGAGCAGCCGCAGGTGAGCCTCTGCACCCCCTACAGCCGGCCAGGACTTGCGGGTCACGAAGGCGATCCTCATCAGGGCCCTCCCAGCCCGGCCTCGGTTCCTCGTGGCTGCCGCAGGGCCCGAAGCGCTTCGCGAACCTCCGGGGGGATCGCTCCCAGCACGCGCAACACCAGGACATACAGTCCGGTGCCAAGCGCGCCCGTCAGGATCAGCACGACGAGCGCCGCAGCGGTCGAGCTCGGCTGCACGAGGATGCGGCTGGCCACCACCACGGCGGCGAGTCCACCGCCCGCGCACGCCAGGCGCCCGGGTGCGTGTATCCGGGGCGCCGTGCCCCACCGCGCGTAGAGCCGAAGCACGATCAGCAGGAGCACCGCCTCGGTGACAATCAGCGTCACCGCTGTCCCCTTGGCGGCGAGGAGCGGGATCAGGAGGCAGTTGAGCGCAACGTTGAGCGCCAGCACGCCGACGAGAACTCGCAGCAGACCCGCTTGCTGGCCCAGCGCGACCAGCGCATTCAAGAGCACCGCGTTGAAGAAGGTGATGCTCACCGAGAGGCTCAGAAGCTCGAGCACCGAAGCGGCGGCGTGGAAGCTCTGACCGGCGGTGACGGTGACTATCTCCGGCGCCAGACCGCCAAACAGGATCAACACCGGCACAGCGACGAGCGCCGTGGCTGACCATGCCCCTTGAGTCAGTTCCCGGAGGCGCTCTGAATGTGGCGCTGACCGAGCAAGCTGAGGAAACAGGGTCGTCATCACGAAGGTCGGTCCCAGGACCAGGACGTCGACCACGCGATAGCCCAGCCCATATTGCGCCACGTCAGTCGACGTGCCGAGGATCGACAGCAGGACTGTGTCGATCCGGAGGTAGATCACGCCCGCGGCCAGCAGGCCGCCCTGGACCAGCGCCCACCTCACCAGCTGGCGCCAGAGCCGGTAGTCGAAGCCGAGGCGGATCGAGCTGCGGCGTGCGACGAACCCGAACGGAACCAGGAGATTCACGATCGTCACGACGGCGTATGAACCCGCGATCCCGACGAAGCCGAGATCGGCTATGAGCGTCACCGCCAGGCAGCCGAGGAACGCGACCCCGGCCGCCGCCGCGCCCACCGTCCAGGGGACGGCGAGCTGGCGCGCCACCGTGTATGCGTTCGCCACCCCGCCGGGTGCCGTGGCGACGAACTGCGCCGCGAGGATCGCGATGCCCAATCGAACCTCGGCCCGGGCCGGACCGGGATAGATGAGCTCCATGGCAGCCAGCGTCACGATGATCGCCACGACCGACAGCACGATTCCGATCGTGAAGACGTTGGCCAGGATGCTGTCCTCCTGCTCTGGCCGGCGGGCGATCTCCCGGGCCGCCACGGTCCAGAGTCCGGCATCGGTCATGAACCCCAGCACCGTTACGAACACGATCGCTGTCGTGATCTGCCCGAACTTGACACCGCCGAGGTAACGGGTGGAGACGATGATCCCGATCAGCCCCGATATGGTCACCATCGCCCGGCTGGCGACCAGCAGGGCCGTGTTGAGAGCCACCCTCTGAGAAAGGTTCACGGTCAGCAAGCGCGCATGTGATGACGGTCGCCGTCACGCGTACCCCACAGCAGGCCCGCCACGCCATAATCGGCTCCCTCGACGACATCGAAGCCGGCCTCTCCCAAGCGCTGCCGGCACCACCGTTTCTCCTCCACGCCGGCATCAGGGTCATGCCACTCGACCACCACATACCGGATCCGCTGGGCCGCGTCCGAAAAGCGCGCGTCCGCCAGCAGCGGACGCTCTGCACCCTCTATATCCATCTTCAGGAGATCGATCGCGCCGCGCGGAAGCCGGGAGAACCAGTCGACCGCGGGGACCGTGACACTGTGGCGCGAACCCTCTGAGACGACCGCGCTGCGCGCGCCCGCGGGCTCCAAGATCACGGTTCCGGACGCGGTCGAGGCGGCGGCGGCGACCAGGTCGACTCGCCGCTCCAGGCCGTTCAGGGACACGTTCACCTCCGCCTGCGCAATGTGCGCCGGCAGCGGCTCGAAGGCGAGGATCTGAGCCTGCGGACTCACACGCGCGAACCACAGGCAGGAATATCCGACGTTGGCGCCGACATCGACGATCACCTCGAACTCGGCGAACGGAATCGGGATCGGCGGCTCGTATTGGCGATCGAAGAAGATCTCGCTGACGATCCAATGGTCCTCCATCCCGGCCCGAACCACCATCCGGGTGCCATCGCGGAGACCGATCCTGATCTCGCCGCGGTTTCCACCCACTCGCCACCACGCGTATCTGACAAACGACTCCAGGCGAAGGGTGAGGAGGTGCCTCGTGACGGCGAGAACAGCCCGGTGGCGTATCTCACGCAGGTTCATCTCGGCTCCATGCTGGCAGAAGACGTGGCGCAGGCGGCGTCGAGACGGTCGGCTGCGCGGGGGCCGTCGCTGCGCCGGCCGCTGCTGTTTAGTTTGGCCGATGATCGTTGCCGTTGTCCTGCCTCCGCCTGATCGCGCCGTCCGCCGCGCGCTGCTCGACGCCGTCGCGGCCCAGACACGGGCACCCGATCAGGTGCGCCTGCTCGAGCAGGGCTCGCGGGGTAGGGCTCAAGCCTTCGCGCAAGCTCTGTCGGCGGACGCGGCCGGCGACGCGGACTGGTGGTGGCTGCTAGACGGCGCCGCGATCCCCGACCCGGACGCGCTGGAGCGTCTCGTGGAGCCCCTCCGGTCTCTGGGGCCGCTGCCCTCGCCGATCCTGCTCACGAGCAAGGTGGTCAGACCCGGCGGCAGCCTGGACCCCGAACGGGCACCGTGGCCGAGGCTGCTGCAAAAGGAGGTGAGCCTCGACGCCTGCCAGCGTCACATGCTGTCCGTGCGCGCCGCCCGACACGGCTCTCTGCTCGTCGCCCGCCGGGCGCTGCATGCCCACGGCCCTCCCCGGGCCGACTACGTCGACGACTCCGAAGACCTCGAGTGGACGGCACGGATGCTTCGAGACGGGGAGAGCGGCTACCTGGTGCCGGCCAGTGTCGCCGTAAGAGCGGGCCGGTCGGCGACCAGCGCGGAGCGCGCGGTGCACCGACGCCGGGACAGGGGCAACCGACTCAACATGCTGCGTGGCTCGGCTTGGGATGGGGAGGAGAAACTGTGGTTCGGCTTCCTGCTCGCGCAGGACATCGCCCGCGACCTGCGCAGCGACCCGCGGCCGACGAGCGTCTGGGCGCTGGTCAAAGCACTCGGCGACGGGATGCGACGCAGGGCTCGCTGAGCCGCCGCCGGCGGCCCGCGGATCAGCCAGAGCGCGCCGCGCCCGCCCTCAACCCGTCACGAAGGCCGCGGGTGACGACCCGCCAGTGCGCTGAAGACCAGCGGTTGTGCGCCAGGTAAGCGTGCGAGGTCGAGATGATGATCCACACGAGCGTGAGCTTCTCACGCGTGCTCCAGGCCGAACCTCGAACCATGAACAGCGTGTTGCGAATGTGAAAGTAGAACCGATCGCCGCTCGTCGACACCGCCGTATACGCGGTGGGGGTCCTGTGATGGACGATGCTCGTCGGTACGAGGTAGCCGCGCTCGTGGCGCAGGATCCGCGCGGTGTACTCGATGTCGTCGCTCCAGATGAAGTAATGCTTGAGCGGCAGGCCATGGCGATCGACTGCGCCTCGGTGGACGAGCAGGGAGACGAACGTGGCGGTGCGCAGGGGCATGAGCCCGCGCTCACACCCGGCCACCACGCAAGCGACGTCGTCTCGCTCGAAACCGGGGGCGTTCATTGGGTGAAGGTGGCCATCGTCCCAAACCGCCCGGCTGGCCAAAAGGACGGGACGATCCTCATCTGGCAGCCGGCTCGGCGCTGCGAGCAGACGAGCGAGCGCCTCGGGCTGCGCGATCGTGTCATCGTCCATCAGCCACACCCACTCGGCCCCCGCGGCGTGGGCGCTGCGCAGCCCCTCGTGAAATCCCCCGGCGCCTCCCTCGTTGGTGGGCAGGACCTGCAGGCGCACCCAGGGGAAACCCGCCGCCACCGCCGGCGCGGTCCCGTCGATGCTCGCGTTGTCGATCACCAGCACCTCGTCGAGACGCCGCGTCTGCACGGCGAGAGCGGCGAGGCACTGCCGCAGTAGCGACAGCCGGTTGTGGGTGACCACGACGGCCCACACCGCAACGTCGGAGCCGATTTCGGCCGGGCTGCGATTCACGCGGAGTCGACCATCGATCGCCGGCCGCCACGATAACAGCAGCGGCGCCCGCTTCGGGCCCCCGACGGGTCTAAGCTTGACGTGACGGTTCGCTACTCGCACTCATACGCCTTGGCTCGAGGGTCGGTGGCACCCTCGGCGCCCGAAGACTCACACGGCGAGGAGCGACGGTGACGCGCGCACTGATCGTCGGGGGCGGCCTGACCGCCTGCACGGTGGCCCACCGACTCGCTGAGCACGAGGTCGATTCGGTGATCCTCGAACGTCTGGAGGTGCCTGGCGGTCTGATCCGTTCAGAGACCATGGAGGGCGTGCTCTACGAGCCCCACGGATCGCACATCTTTCACACCGAGGATCGCGAGGTGTGGGAGCTCGCCAACGAGATGACGCCGTTCAACAGCTATCGCCACCGCGTCGACATCGTGGTCGAGGGCAAGATCCTCAACTGGCCGATACTGCTGTCTGACATCGACGCGCAATCGCGCAGCGACGAGATCCACGAGCAACTGCGGGCGCGACAGGGCGTCGACTCTGCCGCCCGGGCTGAGGCCTCCGACTTCGAGGAGTGGTGCCTGGACCTGATGGGGCCGCTCCTGTATGAGCGCTACATCAAGCCCTATACCGAGAAGCAATGGGGCCGTCCGGCCGCAGAGCTGTCGGCGCAATGGGCCCCCCGGCGAGTCTCGGTCCGCTGGAACAACGATCCATATCTGTTTCCGGATCGCTATCAGGGGTGGCCGGCCGGGACCCAGGGATACACCGACCTGATCGACGGGCTGCTGGACAGCCCGCTGATCTCGGTGCGGACGAACGTCGAGGTCACGTTGGAGAACCTGGAGCACCAGATGCGGGAGTGTGCGGCCGATCTGCTGGTGCTGACGTGTCCGTTGGATGTATTCGCCGGCCAGCGGTTCGGCGCGCTCGAGTGGCGCGGCATCAGCGTTTCAAACGTGCACATCCCCCAGATGGACTACGCGCAGGGCGCGATGGTGGTCAACTACCCGGGCCCGGAGTACCCGTGGATCCGCGTTCACGAGACCAAGCACGCTTCCGGACAATCGGTGTCCGGGACGGTCCTGGGGTTTGAGTTCTCGGGCGCGCCGACGCGTTACTATCCGATCGAGCTGCCCCGAAATCGCGAGCTCAACGGGCGATACCAGAAGCTTCTGCGGGACGAGATCGGTGCCGCGCGAACCTTCTTCGCCGGGCGTCTGGCGAACTACGTCTACATCGACATGGACGACTGCATGCGCCAGGCGATCGACACCGCCGCTCAGATACTCGAGCAGTACGCTTCCGCAAGCGCGCGCTGAGCGAGGCGACCGGCCAGAGGCGGTCGCCGCCTCGCCAGGCGCTCGATCGAAGTCTCGGCGAGGTGGTTGAGGTCGATGAAACGATTTATTCCATCCGCAGCGTCTCGAGCGGCTGGCTGGTGCGCTTGGCGATCAGCTCGAAGTCGCGGTCGAGGTGAAGGACGTGGAGTGCGGCCAGCTCGGCGGCGGCGGCGATCAGCAGGTCGGGCACCGATGGGCCGCGGTGTTGGCCTCGTTCGGCGAGCATCATCTGCACCGCCACGGCGCGATCCTCGATCGATGGTGTGAGGTGCTCGACCGGCATCGCGGCGACCGGCGCGGTGGACAAGCCGTGGCGAAGATCGGTCGCCGAGCGCGCCGAGTAGCCGACTTCCAGCAGCGTCAGCGTGGTGATCCTCACCAGTCCTCGTTCGATGCGGGTGGCCCACAGCTCGGCGTCAGGGCTGCGCGCCAGGCGTGCGAGCGCGGACTTGTCGATCAGCCACTCGCGCTGCGCGCCAGCGCTTAGCTCCACGCGTCGGCCATCACCGCGTCGTCACCGAGATCGGACAGCGCTTCGGCGAAGCGCTCCAGGTCGGCTACCGAGACCGCGATCACCGGGCGTGCGTCGGCGCGCAGCCGGCGGCGGACGTACTCGCCGCGTGAGAGCCCGAGCCGTCTGGCTCGAGCCTCTAGACGCTCGAGGTCGTCGGCGTCGAGTCCTCGGATCAGCAGGTCAGTCACTGATAGCAGACGCTATCACCTGGCCAGACACCACCTCGCTGGGCGAGCGAAGCGAGGCAGTGACGATGGTGCCAATCCGCTTCCCCACCTACGGCGTGCGGCGAAGGCCGATGATCGAAAGCAGGAACGAGGCGAAGAACACCTGGACGCCGACGATCACCAGGGTCGCCGCCACCAGCGCCAGGCGCTCCTCGCCCAGCGCCCCGAAACCGATCTCGATCCAGTGGACGATGACCGTCGCGCCGACGACCGCGCCGGCCACGAAGATCAGCGTGCCCACGGCCAAGCCGTGCTCGAGGCGCAGGCGTCGGCGAAGCGCTTCGAAGCGGCGATCGCGTTCGCCCAGGTAATAGATCCCGTAGGTCTGGGCGCAGACGCCGAGGGCGACGACCTGCACGCCGACGATGATCAGCAGCGATCCGGCGATCAGCGTGTGCAGATCCCACAGCCGCCCGAACAGCCGTAGGTTGGCGAGCACCGTCACCGACGCGAGCAGGCCCACCAGGCCCAGCAGCGCCCCCGGCACGATGAACAGGTAGAACGGGCTGTGGACGAGCAGGAAGCGAAGGTGTCTCCATCCGTCGCGAAAGCTCGACAGCTTGGAGGAGCCTCCGCGCGGTGAGTACGTGATCGAGAGCTCGTCGATCACCAGTCCCTCCTTGGCGGCTCTGACCACCATCTCGGACGCGAACTCCATGCCGGTGGTGCGTAGATCCAGCCGCCCCAAGGCATCACGCCTGATCGCGCGCATCCCGCAGTGAGCGTCCCGGACACCCGTTCTGAAGAAGGCGTTCAGCACGCCGGTGAGCATCGGATTGCCGACGTAGCGGTGCAACCAGGGCATCGCCCCCGGCTCGATGTTGTCCATTCGATCGCCGATCACCAGCTCGGCCCCGTCCTGCAGGCTGGCAACGAATCGCGGGATGTCGTTGAAGTCATAGGTCAGGTCGGCGTCGGCCATCACGACGAACTCGCCGCGGGCCTGGGCCAAGCCGGCCAGATAGGCGCTCCCGTACCCGCGCCGCGGCTCGTGAACGACGGTGGCTCCAGCCTGTGCCGCGAGCTTCGCGCTGAGATCCTCGGAGTCGTTGTCGACCACGATCACCTCGCCGTCGAGCCGGCCGCGCTCCAGGGCCGCGAGCGCCGACTCGACGCAGCGCTCGATGGTCTGCTCCTCGTTGAGGCACGGGATCACGACCGACACCGCAGGCGCCGCCGCCACCACGGGCTCGACCGGGCTCCGGGACCGCTGCGCCCAGCTCACCAGGGCATCCGCGAGACGGTCATCACCTGACCGATTATCCCCAGTAGGCCGGCATCGCACTCAGCTTTCGCTTAACGGCGACCGGGATTCGCTCGTGCCTGGCCCCCGCCAGCAGCCCGATCAGCTTGGCGGACTCATACAACACCGCATAGGGGATCCAGCGGCCTCGTCCGGTTCGGATCAGCCAGGCCATCTCCCCCAGCGCGTACCTGACCACGGCCCGCCGCAGCACCCGGGAGGAGTGGCGCTGTCCCGCCATGTAGGCGCGGTCAGACGAAGCGCCGGAGTCAAAGAAGCGCCGGAAGGCTCCGAGCACCGTGTAGTTGTGCGAGTGCCTGACCGCCGCCGCCGGCTCGTAGGCAATCGTGTACCCGTCGAGCAGTACCCGCCGGCTCCATTCCTGGTCCTCGCTCATGATGATGTCGTCGACGAATGGGAAGCGCTCCCAGATCTCCCGCGGGATGGCCGAGTTGACGTTGGAGAACAAGGTCGTATCCATGCTGAGCTCGTGCAGGGCGCCGGCGCGCTGGGTCCGCGGCGTGGCGCCATAGAGGAAGTTCAGGAAGTACTCCTCCGGCGGGGTGCCCCCGTCGTTGACGAGCTGGCGGCCGTAGACGCCGGCCAGCTCGGGGTGCCGATCAAGACCAGCCGTGAGCCGCGACAGCCACCTGCGATCGACCGGCACGGCGTCCTGGCTGAGGAACACCAGCAGCTCGCCGCAGGCGCGGCCGGCGCCGAGATTGCGCGAGGCGCCGTGACTGAACGCGCGAGCCGGGATCTCGTGCACGAGCGCGCCTCGGGCGCGGGCCACGTCGAGACTGCCGTCGGTCGAGCCCGAGTCGACCACCACGATCTCGATCTGGTCTGCGGTCTCCTGGGAGCGGATGCCGTCAAGGCACCGGACCAGGCCGTCACCCCCGTTCTTGACCGGGATCACCACGGAGATCACCCCCGACAGCGTAGTGGTGTGACTCACAGGTTCGCCACGTATCGGGGGCGGAGCCGCCGCCGCGTGCTTAGCCTGGACACCCTCGACCGAAACGCTCGCCCGCCAGGCCGGCGACGGGGCCAGGCCAGCAGGCGCGGTTGCTACCCAAATCCCGTGCGGGTGGCCATGATCGCGTTCATGTAGTGGATCAACGGGCGCATCGAGCGCGGGAGCCCGAGCTGGGTGAGGTGCCAGCTGTGTCCCTCGGTCGTCACCCAGTAGTTGTAGTAGCCGGGGTTGGCGCAGCAGGTCGTGTCGCGCAGCCGGGTGTGGGCGACGAGCTGACGCAGGCGTCGCAGTTGTTCTCGGGTGAGGTTGAAGATGTGCTTCTGCTGTCCAGCGGGCCCGCCGAGCGTAATCGTTGCCGTTGCGGCCCCGCTGCTGTCCACCACCAGTTGGCTTGAAAGCGGATCTATTCCCACCACGCGCTTGAACAGGATCAGTAGCGGTGCTGGTCCTCCGTCTACCAGCGGTATCGCCTGTCCACCGGAGGCGGTAGCGGAGCTGCTCTTCGTGGTGGCTGACCCGCCTGCGGTGGTCCCCGCGGGGCGCTGGTCCCCGCCGCATCCGGCGAGGAGCCCCGCCGCGGTCCCCGTCAGCAGTGCGGCGACCCAGGCTTGGCGGAAACGATGCTTCATCGAACTAACCTACAGGACGCTATCTACCGGTTAGTGTGATGTCAAGTGCATCTCGTATTGCCGACCGCGATACTGGAGCCTGAGGCGATGTCTGAGTACCGCGTCTTCCACGATGGTCTGGCTCTGCCGGCCCGCGTCGCCGGGCATCCAGCGCTCGAGTTCTGCAACACCTTGGCTGGGTGGGACATACCACCTGGCCGCGACTACTTGACCGACTATGACCACCTAGCGGTGTGGGTCAGCTACGCGGAGCTGCTGCCCACCGATCATGTCGCTCGATTGCGTACGGCCAGCGAGCGCCGTCCACAGGAGGCCGCCTCGGCCCTCCAGCGTGCCCGTCAGGTCAGAGCCAATCTGTATGAGGTCCTGACCGACAAGGCCTCTGGGCGCGCGTTCAACGAGCTCACCGACGAGATCCAGACCGCGGCCGCCCATCTGCGACTACGTCAACGAGACGGCAAGGTCGTGCGCCAGATCGATCCCAACGCCGGCTTGGACGCGCCGGTGCTAGCGGCGCTCTGGTCGGCCTCCGAGCTGCTGATTTCGGCGGACCTCGAGCGAGTGCGTGCGTGTCCGGGGCAAGGCTGTGGCTGGCTGTTCTTAGACCGCAGCAAGAGACGGCGCTGGTGCGCGATGGCTACCTGTGGCAACCGCGCGAAGGCCCGGCGCCATGCCGAACGAACCCGCCGGCAGGAGCGAGCAGGTTTCTCGCGGCCGCTGTCAATTGAGCAGCCGATGCGTGACCCCCGGTAGCCCTTCGAACGCTCGAGTGTCTGTGGTGACAAGGGTTCTGTTTGTAGCCCTGGCGGTCGCCGCTATCTGAAGGTCGTGCGCTCCTCTGGGCTGTCCCAAGCGGCGCGCGTGCGCGAGGAGCGAGGCGTGATGGCGGGCGATCTCGAGCCCAAACGCGATGACCTCGACCCGCTCGATCGCACCCTCGACAGTTTGGCTTCGCCGGTTGCGGTGCTCGTCGCCGGCGAGCTCCACGCCAACCAGGAGCTCCGAGGCAGTCCGGCGCTGATCGCGACATCCGCGTCGCCGGGCAGGACGTCGGTCCGAGCCGCTTCCCCCCGTTCGAGCGCGATCAGCGCCCAGTGTCGAGGATCAGTCGCTCCACGGGTCCTTCGTCGGAGCGCTGCCGACGAAGCTCCGAACGTCTGCGAGATCGCTCTCCCATTCCGCGTCGGGCGGGTGCGCGTGCAGGAATTCCCTGAGCCCGGCCAGGCTGGTGCGGCGGGCTGGAGCGACCGTCGCGATTGGACGTCCCCGGCGGACGATTGTGAACGTTTCCCCTCGGTGCTCGACGGCATCGAGCATGTCTGCGAACCGTTTGGAGGCGTCTGTGGCAGAGACTTCGGACACAATCTGATTATCCGATATCTGCGCGACGGAGTCAATCTAAGAACCGCGAACCATGCCCGCAACTCCCGGATTCGTCCGGCAGCATCGGCGTCGCCCACTATGACTCTCAGAGCCCAGCCAGGATCGTCCGCAGGCCGTCGCGCAACTGGACCCGCGGCTCCCAACCGAGCTCATTCCTGGCCCGCGTGACGTCCAGGCAGCTGCGCCTGACCTCTCCCGGGCGCTCGGGCTCGAACACCGGCTGGGCCAGGGCGCCGGGCTCGACTACCTCACCCAGGGCTCTGAGCAGATCGAGCACCGAGGTCTCCTGACCGTGGCCGATGTTGATCGCGCCGGACATCGAAGCCTCGGCCGCGATCAGATTGGCGGCGACCACGTCTGACACATCGACCCAGTCGCGGGTCTGGCGTCCGTCGCCGAACACCACCGGGGCTCGGCCGCTGATCAGCAGCCCGCAGAAGATCGCCACCACTCCGGCCTCGCCGTGAACATCCTGGCGCGGGCCGTAGACGTTTCCGTAGCGCAGTGACACGGTCGACAGCCCGGTTGTGCCCGCGTACAGCTCGCAGTATCCCTCGGCGGCGTACTTGCCCTGACCGTAGGGCGCCAGGGGCCTGATCGCGTGGTCCTCCGGGGTCGGCAGCAGCTCGGCGTCGCCGTACAGGCCGCCGCCGGTGGACGTGTTCACCAGCCGCTTGGCGCCGACGGCGCGCGCCGCCTCGAGCACGGCGATCGTCCCCAGGACGTTGGAGCTGGCGTCCGCGATCGGATCTGTAACCGACCGGCGCACGTCGATCTGAGCGGCCAGATGGAACACCAGCTCGGGGCGCGCATTGGCGAAGACCTCGCGCACCCGGTCGGCCTCGCGGACGTCGGCTACCTCCAGCCTGACGCCGGCCTGACTCGCGGAGGCGAGATTGGCCCGTTTGCCCGTCGACAGATCGTCGATCACCGTCACCCGGTCGCCGCGGGCGAGCAGGGCGTCGACGAGGTTTGAACCGATGAACCCTGCCCCGCCTGTGACCACGCAATCCATGCGCGAGAAGAGATTACCGGGGCGGCGAGCCGAAGCTCACGATCTCAAAAACCAGGGTTACGGGGAGCAACTGCGTAACTAGAGCCCGGAGTTTCCGTTGCTATAGGTAGGTTGTCGATCTGAGGCCATGGCTAGAAGAGAACCGTACATATCGGCGCGACCCCAGCCTTCATTTCAGGTGGATCCGATCGCGGTCGTTGCCC
>JAABUU010000942.1_pt1 | contig 56191 bp, 50 predicted proteins | sample 5559301 | NCBI WGS metagenome assembly JAABUU01 (sample SAMN10711884, study PRJNA513360) | rock metagenome | isolation source: Antarctica rocks | place: Antarctica: Victoria Land, Richard Nunatak white
GCGGACGGAACGCCGCTGCGCCGCCGACGGCTCAGCTCAGAGCGCTGGGAGCAGCGGCGCCTGGCCGCTCAGCCAGGGCACGGGCCAGCAGCGACGCCTCGCCGTTCAACGTCTGGCTGGTCGCCGAGCCGATCTGCACCGGCACCAGCTCCCCTGGAGCGCCCAGCCCAGCGAAGTTGACCACCTTGTTGTGACGCGACCGGCCCCGCAGCCGGCTCGGGTCCGTCCTCGACGGACCCTCGACGAGCACTTCCACGGAGCGGCCGACGAACCGTTGAGCCCGCTCGTGGGCGCGGCGCTGGATCACCTCGACCAGCCGCTGAAGCCGGGCCACCTTGAGCTCGTGGGGAAGCTGATCGGGCAGCGTCGCGGCCTCGGTCCCGCGCCGCGGCGAGTAGATGAACGTGAACGCGCCGTCGTAGCCGACGGTCTCTGCGACTTCGAGTGTCTGCTCGAAATCTGCCTCGGACTCACCTGGAAAGCCGACGATGATGTCGGTGGTCAGAGCGCAATCTGGGACGTGCTCGCGGATCAGCGCCACGCGGTCGAGGTAGCGTTCGCGGCTGTAGGTGCGGCGCATGCGCTTGAGAACCGGGGTCGAACCGGACTGAAGCGGTAAATGAATGTGCTCGCACAGCGCCTCGAGCTCGGCGTGAGCCCGGATCACGTTCTCGTGCATGTCCTTGGGGTGTGGGCTGGTGTAACGGATGCGATCGACGCCGGCCACGGCGTCGATGCGGCACAGCAGCTGGGCGAAGGTGAGCCGCTGCTCGCGCGGCAGGTCCCGGCCGTAGGAGTTGACGTTCTGACCCAGCAGCGTGACCTCGCGGACACCATCTTGGGCGAGCCGTGTGACCTCGTCGACCAGCTCCTGCGCAGGCCGGCTCACCTCGCGCCCGCGCGTCGAGGGCACGATGCAGTAGGAGCAGACGGAGTTGCAGCCGACGCTGATCTGAACCCAGCCCTGGAACTCACGCTCGCGCTTGGCCGGCAGGTGACCGGTGAAGGCCTCGAACTCAAAGAAGCCCTGGGCGCTCAGCGAATCGCTGGTCAGAAACTCGGCCAGCCGGTGGACCTGACCCGGACCGAATGCCACATCGACGAACGGAAACCGCGCGAACACCTCTTCCTTGACCGACTGCGCCCAACAGCCGCCGACGCCGATCAGCCGCGTGGGGTCCTCGCGCTTTAGTCGCTTGGCCTCGCCGAGCCGGGCGGTGAAGCGGCTGTCAGCCGCCTCGCGGATCGAGCAGGTGTTGAACAGGATCAGGTCGGCGTCGGCCTGCGCGCGCGCCTCGTCGTAGCCCAGGGACTCGAGCATCCCCTTGATCCGCTCGGAATCATGGGCGTTCATCTGGCAGCCAAAGGTGGTCAGGTGGTAGCGCTTCATCGTGGTTTCAGGGTAATCGACAGCCGCCCGCCCGGCCGCTCAGCGGGCGTACTCGACCGCACGAGACTCACGGATCACCGTGACCTTGATCTGACCGGGGTACTCGAGATCCTTCTCGATCTCGCGCGCGATCTCATAGGAGAGAAGGGTCGCGGCGTCGTCGTCGATCTCGCCCGGCTGGACCATCACCCGGATCTCGCGCCCGGCCTGCATCGCGTAGACCTTCTCGACGCCGTCGTGGCGGGCGGCGATCTGCTCCAGGTCACGCAGGCGCTTGACGTACTGCTCCAGTGACTCGCCCCGCGCGCCGGGCCGGGCTCCGGACAGGGCGTCGGCGGCCTGCACGATCACCGCTTCGATCGTCTGCGGCTCGACCTCGTTGTGGTGCGCTTCCATCGCGTGAGCGACCGCGGGGGACTCGCCGTACTTGCGCGCCAGGTCACCGCCGACGAGCGCGTGCGGTCCCTCGATCTCGTGCGTGACCGACTTGGCGATGTCGTGCAGGAGCGCCGCCCGGCGCGCGGTCTTCGGGCTCGCGCCGAGCTCGTGGGCCATCATCGTGGCCAGCTGGGCGACCTCGATCGAATGGGCGAGCACGTTCTGGCCGTAGCTGGTGCGAAAGCGCAGCCGGCCGAGCAGCTTGACCAGCTCGGGGTGGACGCCCTGCACGCCGGCGTCGAACACCCCCTGCTCGCCGAGCTCAACGATGTGGCTCTCGAGCTCGGATTTGGTCTGGTAGTACATCTCTTCGATCCGGGCCGGATGGATCCGACCATCCAAGAGCAGCTTCTCGAGGGTCAGCCGGGCGATCTCTCGGCGGACGCCGTCAAAACCGGACAAGACGACGGCGCCAGGAGTGTCGTCGATGATGAAGTCGACGCCGGTCAGGTTCTCCAGAGCCCTGATGTTGCGGCCCTCGCGGCCGATGATGCGACCCTTCATGTCGTCGGCGGCCAGCTGCACCACTGACACGGTCGTCTCCGCCGCGTGAGCCGCCGCTAGGCGCTGCATGCAGACCGAGAGGATGTTGCGCACCCGCCGCTCCGCCTCGCGCTTGGTCTCCTCCTCGATCTGGCGGATGCGACGGGCCGAATCGTGCTTGGCCTGATCCTCGATCGTCTCGAGCAGCAGCTGCTTGGCCTTGGCGCCCGACATGCCGGCCACGCGCTCGAGCGTGCGCTCGGCTTCGATCCGGCTCTCGGTCAGTCCAAGCTCGGCGCGCTCCAGCTCGGATTCGCGCCGTGCCAGCGTCTCCTCTCCTCGCTCCAGGGCGCTCCCGCGCTCCGCCAGTGCCGCCTGTAGCGCGGCAGCCGTGGCGACGTCACTCTCGGCAGCCGTGGCGGGCACCCCGTGCGGACGCGAGTAGAAAACGGCGGCGACCACGATTCCGACCGCGATAACTGCTGCGGCACCGATGATTTCCATGGTCGTTCCTCTCCTAGAGCCCGGCGTACGGGCCCAGTCCATTCTTGACTATTGGGAAGCGACCGAGCGGCCCGCGCGTGCGGCACGGACATTTGCCAGTCCAGGCGACGACTGTGCCTATGGAGCTACTGCCAGCTGAAGCTGTCTAAGACCATTCCGGGCCCGTCTGGAGGCCTTTGCAGATTTGATGTCAACACTGAGGGTTCGATCCGTCGATTTACCTGAATTGCTGGTGTTTTGCGGCCCGCGGGCCGTTCGTTCGCTAACCCAATCCTAGTACCTTTCAGTCCCTATGGGCGCGGGTGTTCAAGGCATCGAGCGCGAGCTCGCTCTCATAGCCTTTGCGGATCAACACGCCAAGGGCCCGCTCGCGCTCACGACGGTCAACCAGCGGCGCCGGGAAACGGCGATCCAGCAGCGCCAGCGCTCGGTCGAGCTCGGTCGGTGCTTCGTCTGGATCGTGTGAATCCTCGAGGGCCTGTTGGGCGAGTTCGCGCTCGACTCCGCGAGCGATCAGCCGCAGGCGAATTCGCTCGTTTCCCCACTGCTCGAGCTCGCGCTTGTCAGATACGAACAGCCGCGCGAACCGAACGTCGTCCAGAAAGCCCTGATCGACCAGCGTTTGCACCGCGGCGTCGATCAGCTCTGAGTCGATGGCGTGGCGCTCGAGGTGCCCGCGGACCTCGCTGACCGTCCGGTCACGCCGGTTGACGTAGGCGCAGCTGAGGTCCAGCGCGCGCTGAAGTCGCGCCTGGGCCTCGAGCATGGTGCTTTGGTCCACGTTTTTAGCCGGGCGGTGTTCCCTGCCGTTCTGAACTTAGGCTGCGCGGTCCCCCGCTGCCCCGGCTGCCCCGGCCGGGCCGACCGCCGCCAGCGGCGGATCATCGTGCTCGATCGGCTTGACCAGGTCATGGCTGAGGCCCAGCACGTCATAGACCTTTCGCTCGATCTCGTTCGCCATCTCGGGGTGCTCGTCGAGGAACGCCTTGGCGTTCCCGCGCCCCTGCCCGAGACGCTCCTCCCCGTAGGAGAAGAACGAGCCGGACTTGGAGACGATGTTGTGCTCGATGCCGTAGTCGATCAGGCAGCCGGAGGTCGAGATTCCCTTGCCGAACTCGATGTCGAACTCCGCCTGCTTGAACGGAGACGCGACCTTGTTCTTGACCACCTTGACCCGTACCCGGTTGCCGACCGCCTCGGTCCCGTCCTTGAGCGTCTCGATACGGCGGATATCGAGCCGCTGCGAGGCATAGAACTTCAGCGCCCGACCGCCGGGCTGAGTCTCGGGTGAGCCGAATAGCACGCCGATCTTCTCGCGGATCTGGTTGGTGAACAGGCACAGCGTCTGAGCCCGGTTCAGGTTGCCGGCGAGCTTGCGCATCGCCTGGGACATCATGCGCGCCTGGGCGCCAACCGTCTGGTCGCCCATCTGGCCCTCGAGCTCTGCTCGCGGGGTGAGCGCCGCCACGGAGTCGACCGCGACCAGATCGACCGCGCCCGAGCGGATCAGCATGTCGACGATCTCCAGCGCCTGCTCGCCGTAGTCCGGCTGGGAGACCAGCAGCTCGTCGATGTCGACGCCGATCCGCTGTGCATAGAGCGGATCCATCGCGTGCTCCGCATCGACGAACGCGCAGACTCCGCCGAGCTTCTGCGCCTCGGCGATCACGTGGTAGACCAGCGTCGTCTTGCCCGATGACTCAGGGCCGAATATCTCGACGATCCGACCTCGCGGAACCCCGCCGATGCCCAGCGCGATGTCGAGCGACAGCGCACCCGTCGGGATCGCGTCGCAGTTGACGCGCGCTCCCGGGTCGCCCATCCGCATCACCGAGCCCTTGCCGAACTGCCGCTCGATCTGGGTCAGCGCCCCTTGGAGCGCGGCCTGGCGCTTTGCCTGAGCCTTGGGATCCTTCGGATCGGCTTTGGGGTCGGGCGCGCTGCCGTTGGCGCCTGTTTGGTTCTCGCTCATTTTCGATTTGGCTCCTTGACTGGGCGCGTTGAACTCACCACGGTAGGGCTGTGGGCGGACAGACCGACAAGCTAGATCGGCTCCCTGAAACGGGACAAGACGCATTTGGGTCAGGAGTCCAACAAATCGTGTCAATCGTGCACGGAGCGCCGGACGGGCTCGGTTCACGGCTCGGATGGCGTCGGCAGCCGCACGACGGCCAATCGCTCGTAGCGCGAGCCCGTCCCGCTCGGCCGCGAGCGAAACAGCGTCAGCTCGGTGGCGCAGAAGCTAATCGATACGGGCGCGGACAGCGGGAACGGCCGAAACCGACTCCTGGCCGCTGCCACCCCCGCGATTCGAGCGACCGTGATGTGGCCCAAGAACGGCCGTCGCTCTGGGGCGTACCAGCCACCGGTTGCGAGCGTGCGGGAGAGGCGAGATTGCAGCGCCTCAAGCCGGTGGCCGGGGTCCTGGAGCCCGATTGCCACCACCCCCGGACGCCGGGGCGGAAGCCAGAGCACTGCGCCAAGCGCGAGCTCCAGGCGCCGCTCGTCAGCGAGGGTCTGACATGCCGCGGCGATCGCCTTGACCTCGGCCACCGGCCGCCAGCCCAAAAGCAGAGCGTGGCGTGCATCTTGTCGGCAGGCACCGGTCGCACCCCACGGGCCGCCCCGAGCTGCTGCTTGACCCACCGAGCCAGCACGCTTCGTGTCGTGGCCGGGACCTCCAGGCCGGCGAACAGCCTCGCCTACTCATCGCTCACGCCGGAGCGCGAGCGGCGCCATCGGCGTCCCGGTCGCCGTGCAGCAGCCGGCGCAGCAGGTGCATGGACACTGTGACCGATCGGTCGCGGATGTCGCTGCGGCCGCCGGGCATCTGCAGGCTCCGGGTGAGCGACGCGCCGTCGGGACCGCAGGCCGAGATGCAGACGAAGCCCACCGGCTTGTCCGGCGTTCCGCCCCCCGGTCCGGCGACGCCCGTGATTCCCATGCCGAACTGCGCTCCGAAGCCGCCCGCCGCCCCGGCGGCGAGGGCCTGGGCCACCTCAGTCGAGACGGCGCCAAAGCGCTCGATCAACGCCGGCGCAACCCGAGCCAGCGAGACCTTGGCCTGGTTTGAGTAAGCCACCACGCCGCCCAGGAAGTAGGTCGACGAGCCGGCCCGGTCGGTGAGCCGGGCCGCAAGTCCGCCGCCCGTGCAGGACTCCGCCACCGCGACCGTGCGGCCGGCCAGCTCCGCCGCCACCTGCTCATCGACGGTTGAGCCGTCCTCGGAGAACAGCGCCTCGCCGTGGTGGGCGCGGATGAGCTCCAGCAGCGCGTCGTAGGCGGCCTGGGCGGGGGGCTCGTAACGCGTCGCCACCTCGATCTCGCCGCGCCGGAGGCAGGTGGTGATCTCCAGCGGCTCGAGGTCCAGTCCATCCTCCTCCGCGGCGCGGAGGGTGTTGGCGATCTCGGACTCGGGAATCCCGAACAGGCGGATGATCTCCCGCCGATAGGTGGTCGCGCCGGCGATCGCGGCGCGAAACGCGGCCGTTGCGAGAGCGGTCTCCCACATCGGCTGCAGCTCCCGGGGCGGCCCGGGGAGCACGACCACTGTCGGTGCTGTGCCCTCCGGGGGCGCCACCACCAGACCGGGGGCGGTGCCGACGGGCTCGAGCACGGTCGCGCCCTGTGGAATCACCGCCTGCTTTCGGTTGGAGCGTCGGATCGCGGCGGCGTCAAGCCCTGGCCAGCGTCTCATCATCGGCGCGAGGATCTCAGCGATGCGCTGCTCGAGGGCATCGTCGAGCACCATCTCGCGGCTGCAGAACCGCCCGACGATCTCGGCCGTGAGATCGTCGGCGGTCGGACCCAGGCCGCCCGAGGTGACGATCAGCGCCATCCCCTGGTCAGCCATGTAACGCAACGCCTCGAGCAGATCATCCGGCCGGTCGCCGACGATCTGGATCATCGCTGCGTCGACGCCGATCTTGCGCAGGCGCTCTGACAGCCAGGGGCCGTTGCGATCCGCGATGATCCCGGTGAGCACCTCGGTTCCGGTCACCAGGATCCCGGCCCGAGGCCGTGAGACCTTGGGCTCGCTCATGCGCACCGCGGCTGGCGCGCGGTCGGCAGCGTCTGGATTCGGTGCGGGCGAAGCTCATAGCCGATCGAGCTCGCCGACGGGGGAATCGTCACCGGCTTGCCGTTGACCTTCATCGTGACTGACGCGTTGCCGAGGGTCAGGAGCAGCTTGCCGGCGGTCTTGGTCGGGATCGTCTGGCCGGTGTTGAAGATCTGGCCCGGGATCAGCTTCTTGCCGGCGCCGTTGACCAGGCACACGTACACCTGTCCGGTGGGCACGAGCGCGAGCTTGACCGTCCGGCGCGTGGCCGGGCCCCTGACCCCGGTCCGGTGCTGGGCGGTTGAGTGAGGGCTGTGCGTGACTCCGGAGTGGGTGCTGACCGGCGCCGTGGGCTTGCCCTTGCTGCCGAGCCCGATCACGGCCAGCACGGCGACGATCGCCACCAGGACCAGCCCGATCACCATCCAGGGCGCCAGCAGCGGACCCCGGGGCGCCCGCTCGCGCTCGCGTCCCAACGGTGCTATCGGCCGCAGCTCATGGTCGGCGGGACGTTCGTAGCGAAGCTTGAAGTCGTCGAGCAGCTGACGGGTGTCGAGGCCGAGGTAATCGCCGTAGGTGCGCAGGAAGCTCTTGGCGTACACCTCGCCGGGAAGCAGGTCCCATTCCTCGTTCTCGATCGCCCGCAGGTACTTGGCGCGGATCTTGGTCCGGGTCTCGACCTCGTTGATGTCGATCTTGGCGCGTAACCGCGCCTCTCGCAGGGTGGCACCGGTCTCAGGCATCGCTAAGACAGGCTACCCGTGCGCCGTCGTCAGCCCTGCCGGCGATTCCCGCCCTCAGGCAACGCAGCGTGGGGAATCGCCGTCAGGACGATTCCCCAGGATCCGGGGCGATATCCGGCTCGGGCGCCGGACTGGGCCGTGACGGCCCGTCGGCCTCGGCCAGGTGCGAGAGGATCCGAGGGATGTCGGCTTCGGTGATCAGGACCTGGCGCGGTTTGGAGCCCTCGTAGCCGGAGATGATCCCGCGCCGCTCGAGCATGTCAATCAGCCGACCGGCGCGGGTGTAGCCGAGCCGGAGCCGTCGCTGCAGCATCGACGTCGACGCCGTTCCCATCTGCGCGACGAGCGAGATCGCCTCCTCCAGGAGCGGATCCTCGTTGGGAGACAGCGCGTCCTCGGAGTCGCCCGCGCCGTCGTCGTCGCTCGGCACTTCGGCCAGCAGCTCCTCCCGGAACTCGGGCTCGCCCTGACGTCGCCAGCCCTCGGTCAGCTCGAGGATCTGCTCCTCGTCGATGTAGGCGCCCTGGATCCGCTGCAGCTTCTGAGATCCGACCGGCGAGAACAGCATGTCGCCCTGCCCCAGCAGGGACTCGGCGCCGTTCTGATCGAGGATCACGCGCGAGTCCGTCTGGCTGGAGACGGCGAAGGCGATCCGAGACGGGACGTTGGCCTTGATCATGCCCGTGATCACGTCGACCCGCGGAGACTGGGTGGCGAGCACGAGGTGGATGCCGACCGCCCGGGCCTTCTGGGCCAGGCGGATGATCGAATCCTCCACGTCGGCAGGAGCCACCATCATCAGGTCGGCGAGCTCGTCGATCACGCACAGCACGTACGGCAGCGGCGGGTCGCCCCGCTTCTCCCGCGCCCGGTTGAGCTCGGGCAGGCTGCGCGTCCGCGCGAGCGACATGATCGAGTAACGCTGCTCCATCTCCTTGACGAGGTTCTGCAGCGCGTTGGCCGCCATCCTCGGGCTGGTGATCACCGGGGTCAACAGGTGCGGGATCGACTCGTAGTGGTTGAGCTCGACCTGCTTGGGATCCACCAGGACCAGCCGCACCTGGTGGGGCGTAGCGCGTAGGAGAATCGAGGACAGCATCGCGTTCACGCACGCCGACTTGCCGGCGCCCGTGGTGCCGGCCACGAGCAGGTGGGGCATCTTGGCCAGATCGGCTCCGATCGCGCGGCCGGCGATGTCCTTGCCCAGCCACACGGTCAGCGGTGACCAGTCCGGGGGTGGGTTCTGGAAAACGTCGCCGAGGTGGACGATCCGCCGGCGGGCATTGGGCACCTCCACCCCGACCGCCTGCTTGCCCGGGATCGGCGCCAGGATTCGAATGTCGGTGGCGGCCAGCGCGTAGGCCAGGTCGTCCTTGAGCTGGGCGACCTTGGCCACCTTGATGCCCGGCGCCAGGCGGATCTCATAGCGCGTGATGTGCGGCCCGGTCACGCGACCGATCACCTTTGCCTCGATGCCGAAGTGCCCGAGCGTCTGCACCAGCGTCCTGGCCACCTGCTCCTGCCCGGCGGTGTCAGGCTTGGCCGCCTCGCCGGTTGAGCGGGTCAAGAATTGTGGCCCGGGGACGCGCCATTCGAATTCCGGATCGTCGGTGACCGACGCCCGGTAGCGCCCCTGCGGGGTCAGGTCCTCCGGTGAGACCGCGCGCCGGGCGCTGATCCCGTCGCCGTCGCCCTCCTCGAGCTCGGGGCCGGAGTCCACCCCGGGCTCGAGCGCAGGCTCTGGCTTGAGCAGCTCTTGCGAAGCGTCATTCCCCTCGAGGCCGCCCGGGTCGACCTCGCCGGAGATCGGTGGCGCCTCCACATGGGTGGCTCGAATGATCAGCTCGTCGGTGTCTGGCTCGGGCCCCAGCACCAGGTCGGGCTCGGGCGGCGCTTCGGGCGCTGGGCCGCCGACGTACGCCGACCCCCGTCCGAGGCCGGCCCGGGCCGCGGCGGTGGCCGGTCGGCGCGCGACCGTCGCCGCCAGTTCCTCGGTGGAGCGCCGCAGAACCCGGCTGGTTCCGATCACGCCCGCCCCGGTGATCCGCAGCAGGCCGGCCAGGGTCGCGCCGCTGACGAGGATCAGCCCGGCGATCAGCAGGAACACGGCCACGATGTCGGCGCCGGTGGAGGAGAGCAGGTGCACGGCGCCCCACCGCTCGGCCTGCCCGACCACGCCACCCCGCTGCTCAAAGCTGGCGGCTCGCCAGAACTCACGAGCCGCGGCCGGTCCCGGGCCCAGCCCGAGGGTGCCCTGAGCCAGGCCCAAGGTCAACGCCGCCACCATGCAGACGATCCCGGTGCCGGCACCGCCGGCGCAGCCGGTGGTGGGGCGCGCGGGCGGACGCAGCTCGCGGAACAGGATCAGCCCTCCGCCGAGCACCAGCGCGGCGGGCACCGCGTAGCCGACGGTGCCGAAGACGAACTTCGTCGCCCGCACGGCGCCCTCGCCCAGCGCGCCCCCCGCCCAATGCACGTACGCCACGCCGCCGAGGAAGATCCCAATCGCGACTAGTGCCAGCGCGAGGATGTCGACGTGATGGGCCTCGAGCTCGAGCTCGAGCTTGGGTAGCGACGCGCGGCTCGCGAGGAGCGAGCGCTTGGCGCGCTTGGGGGGGGTCTTGCGCTTGGTCGGCTTGCGCTTCTGGGCGGTGGCCATCTCTGAAACCGATGGCTTCGACGCGCGGGCTCCGGGTCCTGCCGAGCGGCGACGCTGCCCTACCATCTGCTCTGCTCCCATGACCGAGTTCGAACGTCCCCCCAGGGTCTTGGTCGTCGAGGACGACGACGCGATCGCCCAGGTGCTCCAACGCTCGTTGCGGATGGAGGGATACGAGGTGCGCGTAGCGCCGGACGGCGTGGTCGCGCTCGAGCAGGCCCACGGGTTCCTGCCCGATCTGGTGATCCTCGACCTGGGCCTGCCCCGCCTGGATGGGATCGAGGTGGCCAGGCGGCTGCGTCACCAGGACGACGACGTTCCGATCCTGGTCCTGACCGCCCGCGACGCGGTCGAGTCACGAGTCGAGGGGCTCGACTCGGGCGCCGACGACTACCTGGTCAAGCCGTTTGAGCGCCAGGAGCTGCTGGCTCGGCTGCGAGCCCTGCTGCGCCGCCGGCCGCCCCGCGGCCAGGCCAATCTCAGCGTCGGGGACCTCAAGCTCAACCCCGACACGCACGAGGTCTCCCGCGCCGAACGGCCGGTCGACCTGACCCAGCGCGAGTTCGAGCTGCTCGAGTACCTGATGCGCAACGAGCGGATCGTGATCTCGCGCCAGCGCCTGCTGGACGAGGTGTGGGGCTATGACCCGTTCTCGATGACGAACACGATCGAGGTGTTCGTGTCCAACCTCCGACGAAAGCTGGAAGCCGGTGGCGAGCCTAGGCTCCTACACACGATCCGCGGCGCGGGTTACGTTCTCCGCGTATAGGCGGGTGCCGATCCGCTGGCGGCTGGCCGGCGGCTCGGCCGCCCTGACGTTCGTGATCCTGGCCGGCTTTGCGGCGATCGTCGGGTCGCTGATCAACAGGCAGGTGGAGTCTCAGTTCTCAGAGCAGCAGAGCTCGAGCGTGGACCGGCTCTACCGGGGGCTCAACAAGAAGCTGCACTTCACCGGGGCCGCCTCGCTGGACTGCAACCGGACCACGACGCTCGGCGACTACGCCAGCGCCGAGCACGCCCAGATCCGGATCTTCGACTCCAGCGACGGCTCTGTCCTGTGCACCCAGGACCAGTTCAAGGGCCCCAAGGCGCCGCCGGCGCCGTCGCTGTTCAGCACCGCGCCCGCGCAATCTCACGCGACCTTTACGGCGTCCGGCTACCGGGTGGTGGTCCGCCAGCTCGAGGTCAAGCCGGCGGGCACGGCGACGCTGCTCTACGCCCTTCCGCTGTCCGACGTCGACCACACGATCGCCGAGGTGCAGGTGTTCCTGCTGCTCGGCGTGCTCGGCGGAACCGTGGCGGCACTGATGGCGGGGCTGTTCGTCTCCGCCCGGGCGATGCGTCCGATCGTCGAGCTGACCGACGCGGCACGCGAGATCGAGCGCACCCGGGACGCCCGTGGCCGCCTCCCGCACCCCGAGGCCGAGGATGAGATCGCCGAGCTGGCACGGACGTTGGAAGGGATGCTCGGCGCGCTGGACTCGGCGCGCAGCGACACGCAGTCGATGCTCGATCGCCAGCGCGAATTCGTCGCCGACGCCTCGCACGAGCTGCGCACGCCGCTGACCAGCGTGCTGGCCAACCTCGAGCTGCTGACCGAGGACCTGGCGGGCGAGCAGGCCGAGACCGCTCAGGCGGCGCTGCGCTCGACCCGGCGGATGCGCCGGCTGGTGGGAGACCTGCTGCTGCTGGCGCGCGCCGACGCGCGGCGAGTCAAGCCCCGCCGGCCCACCGACCTGTCCGAGGTGCTGATCGAAGCGGCGTCCGAGCTCGGGCCGATGGCCGAGCACCACGAGGTGTCGATCTCCGCCCAGCCGGTCATCGTTCTCGGCGTGCGCGACGAGCTGCACCGGCTGGTGCTCAACCTGTTGGAGAATGCCGTGCGCCACACCCCACCCGGCACACGGGTCAGCGCCAGCGTCGCGGCGTCAAATGGCGTTGCGCTGCTGACCGTCGAGGACGATGGGCCGGGAATCCCACCCGAGCTCGAGCAGCGGGTGTTCGAGCGGTTCGTGCGCGGCGGGCGCGACGGCGGCCGTGGGTCAGGGCTCGGGCTGGCCATCGTCCGGGCGGTCGCCCAGTCACACGGCGGCACGGTGGCGCTCGAGCATCCCGTGACCGACACCGGCACCCGGTTTCTGATTCGGATCCCGACCGAGGTGGCCCCGCACGAGCCCGCCGGAGCCCCGGCGAGCGAGCGGGCCGAGACATCTGCAGTCGGCGGCCGACGGCGCCGCCGGCCCTAATCAGTGAGTTGGCGCTGAGCGTGCGATAAAAGCAGCGCATCGCGCTGAAAACATCTCACGCTCAGACCTCGACCACGACCGGCAGGACCATCGGGCGCCGGCGCAACCGATCGTAGACGAACTCCCCCAGGTCATCGTGCAACTCCTCTTGGAGACGATCGATCTCGCGGATCCCCTCCTTGGCCGAGCGGGCGATCGAGCGCTCGACCTCGTCACGTATGTCGGCCATCAGGCCGTCGGCCTGCTCGATGAACGGCACGCCCCGGAAGATGACCTCCGCCGGCACGACCGACTCACCGGTCTGCTCTGAGACCGTCGCCACGACGATGAAGATCCCGTCGGCCGACAGCATCCGCCGGTCGCGCAACGCGACGTCCGCCGGGTCGCCGATGTCGACCCCGTCGACGAAGATCATCCCCGCCGGCTCCGGGTCGCCGAACCGGGCCCCCTGCGGACCGATCTCGAGCGGCAGCCCGTTCTCGCCCTCGAACACGGCGTCGGGGTGGATCCCCACCGCGTCGGCCAGCTGGGCGTGGAGGTGGATGCGCTTGTGGTCGCCGTGGACCGGCATCACGTACCGGGGCCGGACCAGGTTGAGCATCAACTTCAGCTCCTCGGTAAACCCGTGCCCCGAGGCGTGGATCGGCGCGTCGCGCGGGGTGATGACGCTGCAGCCGATGTGGTACAGCCGATCGACCGTCTCGTTGACCGCGCGCTCGTTACCGGGGATCGGAGTGGCCGAGAAGACCACCGTGTCGCCGCGCCGCAGGGTGATCTGGCGGTGGTCGTTGTAGGCCATCCGGCGCAGCGCGGAGAGCGGCTCGCCCTGAGAGCCGGTCGAGATCACGACCACCTTGTGCTCGGGCCAGTCCTCGACCTCCTGGGGTTGGATGAGCATCCCCTCGGGCAATTCGATGTGGCCCAGCGAGCGGCCGATGTTGACGTTCTTGCGCATCGAGCGACCGACCAGCGCGACCTTGCGCCCGAGGGCCCCCGCGGCGTCCACCACCTGCTGGACGCGGTGGATGTTGGAGGCGAAGCTGGTCACGATGATCCGGCCCTCCGCGCGGGCGAACACCTCCTCCAGATGGGGTCCGACCTCCCGCTCCGATGGAGAGAAGCCGGGCCGGTCGGCATTGGTGGAGTCACCGCACAGCAGCAGCACGCCTTCTGAGCCCAGGTCGGCCAGCCGGGCCACGTCGGCCGGCGGGCCGTCGACCGGGGTCTGGTCGAACTTGTAGTCCCCGGTCAGCAGGATCGTCCCGAGCTCGGTCCGCAGCGCCACCGCGCACGAGTCCGGGATCGAGTGGGTCATGTGCACGAACTCAAAGCCGAACGGTCCGAGCTCGAGCTGCTCGCCGGCGTCGACGTCCTCGAGGTGCACGTCGCGCAGCTTGTGCTCGTCGAGCTTTGAGCGGGCCATCGCCACGGTCAGCGGGCCCCCGTACACGGTCGGGGCGCGATCGGCGCCGAGCTCGCGCAGCACCCACGGCAGCGCCCCCAGATGGTCCTCATGGCCATGGGTGATCACGATCGCCTCGATGCTGTCGACCCGCTCGCGCAGATAGGCGAAGTCGGGCAGCACCAGGTCGATCCCGAGCATGTCAGTGGTGGGAAAGCGCAGGCCGGTGTCGACGACCACGATTCGATCCTGGTACTCGACCACGGTCATGTTCTTGCCGATCTCGCCCAGGCCGCCCAGCGGCAGGACCCGTAGCCCGCTGCGACTCATCCAGCCGCCGTGGCGAGCATGCCGTGGCGCTCGAGCAGGTCACGCACGGTCGCCAGCTCGGTGGCGTCGAGCTCCACGTAGGGGAGTCGAGGCGCCCCGACGTTGATCCCGACGAGTCCCAGAGCGGCCTTGAGGGTGCAGGCGGCGGGCGCGACGGCCAAGTCGCGGTAGACATCCCGCAGCCCGGCGTCGATCTCGCGCCGGCGCTCGGGCTCGTCGACCATCCGGTGCATCTCGGAGCCGAACAGGTGGCTGCCGGTGAGGACGCCGCCCGGCTCGCCGAGGTCTAGCACGTCGGCGAGCATGTCGTCGTTGCCGGCGTAGATCTGCATGCCGTCGATCGAGGCCAGGTTGTCCGGGTTGGCCTGCTTGACCGCGAAGATGTGGTCAAGCTGGCCGAGCTCGGCGACCAGGTCATTGGAGAGATCGGCGCCGGTCCGCTGCGGGATGTTGTAGAGCAGGATCGGCAGCTCGGTGGCGCGGACGACCTCCCGGTAGTGGGCGAGGATTCCCCGTCGGCTGGGCCGGTTGTAGTAGGGGTTGACCGACAGCAGCGCGTCGGCCCCCAGCTCGGTCGCCCGCTCGGTCAGCTTGACGGCGTGACGGGTGTCGTTGGAGCCCACCCCCGCGACCACTGTGGCCCGCCCGCGGAGCTCTGCGACGACCAGCTCGACCATCCTCAAGTGCTCGTCGTCGTCGAGGGTGGCCGCCTCCCCGGTCGTGCCACAGACCACCAGGCCGTCGGAGCCGTGCTCGACCAGGTGGTTGATCAGCGTGACCACGGCCTCCTCGTCGATCTGGCCGTGGGAGTCAAATGGCGTGACCATCGCGGTCAGGATGGCGCCTAGGTTCGCGGGCATTCCAGACGATTATCGCAGGGCCTACGGATCCCGGCGCGCGCCCCAGCCCAGAACCGACAGCGGAGCCATCACTCCCTGCTTCTCGTGCACCGGGGGCGGTCCGGCGTGCACCACGGGCTTGGGCGGCTGGGAGACAACATGGGTGACACGCGCGCCGGTCAGCCGCCCCACGCGCTCCGGCAGGCCGGCGTGCAGCCACTTGGAGACCTTCATCGGCAGCGTCGAGACGATGATCTCGTCGTAGCGCCTCGGGTCCCATTCGTCCATGACCGCGTCGATCGGGTCGCTGGCGCCGACGCGGCCGTCCACCTGCAGCCCCACGGCGCGCAGGCGCTCCAGGGCTTCGTCCAGCGTTCTGCGCGCGGCTTCACGCCCGTGGGCGACCGGACTCGCGGGCACGATCAACGTGAAGCTGGCCGAGCCACGCTCGGCCCGGGCGGCGAGCGCTCCGGCCAGGTCTGAAGAGGTGGCCGTGACTTTCGCCACGACGAGCACGTTAGTTGTCCATGGCATCAGTTATCTCCGGGGAGCCGGTGGATGGTGGAGCTTGTCTTGCCAAAGCTAGCGCTGCCTGCCGTCGGATTCGCCGGGTGGCGCCCGCATGCGGATTGGCGCGCGGGAAACGCCATGGTCAGCCGGAGGGGGCCAGCTGGCGCTCGTAGACGCGCCAGCGCTTGACGATCCGTCCCCCCATCGCCTCCAGGCCCCGGTTCATCGAGGTGTTGACCTCGAGGATGAAGCTGGCCTCCCCCTTCTTCTGACGGGTGCCCTGCGCGACGTTGAAGTGCTCGAGGTACAGCGCCGCCGCGACCCCGGTGTGCTGGTACTCGGGCAGCACACCGAGAAAGCCGACCCGCACGCGGTCGATGATCCGCCCACGCATCAGGTAGTACAGCCAGCCCAGCGGCAGCAACCGTCCCTGCATCTTCTTGTAGACCTGATGGATGTCAGGAATCGTGATCGCCATCGCCACCGTCTGGCCGGCCTGCTCGGCGATCATGAACCAGTCACGGGAGTACACGAGCTGCATGTCGATCGCGTAGGCGTCGAGGTCGGCTTTGGAGTACGGCACGAAGCCCCAGTTGCGTGACCAGGCGGCGTTGTAGATCTCGGCGAACTGGTCCATCTCCCGGCGCAGGTGGCGGCGCTCCATCTTGCGGATCGTGATCCCGTGCCGGTTCCGCGCCCGTTCGGCGATCTTGGGCAGCGACGGGTCCATCCGCTCGCGATCGGAGATCGACAGGTCCCAGCCGTAGAGGTCCATCGCCTTGGTCAGCCCGGCCTGCTCGCAGCGATGCTGGTAATAGGCAGGGGCCCAAGCCTCGCGGATCAGGGGCTCACGCTCAAAGCCCTCGATCAGCACTCCGGCCTCGTCGTTGACCTGGAAGTTCATCGGACCGACCATTCGGTCACAGCCTCGAGCGCGCAGCCAGGAGGCGGCGGCACCGAGCAGCAGCTCGAGCACCCCCTGGTCATCCTCGAAATCGAGGAAGCCGAACATGCCCCACCGCGCGTTGTGGTACTGGTTGTACCCGTAGTCGACCTGGGCGGAGGCCCGGCCGACCACCCGGCCATCTCGGCGAGCCAGGAAGTACTGAGCCTGGCCATGGGTGAAGAACGGGTTCAGCCGGCGGTTCAGGAACTGATAGCGCTCGAGCTTGAGCGGAGGGATCCAGGGCGTGGCGGCATGCAGCCGGTAGGGCAGCGCGACGAACTCGCGCAGGTCACGAAGGCCGCTCACAACGCTAACTTCGATCGGCACGGAATCGAACCGTATCGGAGGACACTGACGATCCATGGGGCAACGGCTCGAACTGGTGGACGGGGATCCCGTTGAACCCCTCGATCAGCCATTCTCCATGGCTGCTTTGCCCAGGCGCCACCGCATCTGGGAGGGCTGGCAACTATCCGAACGCGTATGACCTGACCCTTGCGGCTGAGCGCGTCGTAGCGGCTGCCGCGGTTTGAGCGTGATGACGTCGGATGCCACTGCGCCACAGTCGAGGCTGGCGAACCGGCGTCCGAGTCTCGTGAGCCGAGGGCTTGCGCCAGCAGACCTTCAATGGGTCGAGGTGCGCCCACCTTTGGCCTCGTGCTCGCCGCTGCCGCGCAAGCGCGGACCCTGATACGGTCCCGGCTTGGGCCGGGGCCGGCCACCGGGGAAGGCAAGGCGCAGGATCGTGCGCTGGACCATGCCAAGCTGCTGATGAAAGGGGCCCGTGTTGTAGGGCAGCTCGTAGCGCGCGCAGATCTCTCGTACCTTCGGCGCGATCTCTCCGTAGCGGGTGCTGGGCATGTCCGGGAACAGGTGGTGCTCGACCTGGTAGCCGAGATTGCCGCTGATCACGTGAAACATCGGTCCGCCGTCGATGTTGGCGGCGCCCAGCAGCTGCCGCACGTACCAGCGGCCGCGTGATTCGTCCTCGGTCTCGGCCTGCGTGAACGTGTAGGTCTGGTCCGGGAAGTGGCCGCAGAAGATGATCGCGTAGGACCACACGTTGCGGATCAGGTTGGCCACCACGTCGGCGGTCAGCGTGCGCCGGAACGGCTCCCGGAACGAGCGCCGGGCGACCATCTGTGAGATCACGCTCTCATCGGCGGTCCGGCGAGCGGCTTTGCGCAGCGAGCGGCGGGCCTTTTGCTTGGCGCCGCCGGCGCTGCGCTCGTTGCTCGCCCGCACGTTGAGCACGGCGAGCTCGATCACCGTCATCACGGTCCCGCTGATCAGCGGCCAGGCGATGTAGTCCTTGGTGATCTGCGCCCGGGCCTTGCCGCCGATGCCCTTAAGCTCTGAGCGGACCTGCTTGAGGTCCTTCTCGCCGGCGCGGATCGCGTCGAAGTCGAGGTCGTGGACAGCCACTCCCCATTCGAACAGCATCGACAACAGCACGTTGTAGAACGGCTGCAGCAGGTAGAACGGGTGCCACTTCTGGTCCGGGTCGATCCGCATGATCTCGTAGCCGAGGTCGCGGTCCTTGCCGACGATGTTGGTGTAGGTGTGGTGGATGAAGTTGTGCGAGTGGCGCCATGCCTCGGCGGTCGATGCCGTGTCCCAGTCCCAGGCACGCGAGTTGATCACCGGGTCGTTCATCCAGTCCCACTGGCCGTGCATGACGTTGTGGCCGATCTCCATGTTCTCGAGGATCTTCGCCAGGCCGAGCGTCGCGGCGCCCAGCGCCCACGGCACTCGCCAACGTGACGCGATCAGCTCGGCTCGGGCGATCAGGGCCAGCTGGCGCTGGAAGGCGATCATCGAGCGGATGTAGGTGGCATCCCGATCGCCCAGATCGGCCTTGACCTGCTCGTGGAGCTCGTCGAACTCGCGTCCGATCTGCTCGATCTGCTCGGGCGTCAGCCGGTGCAGCGGATTGTCTGACCCGTCGACCGAAGTCGGTGCGGCCGGGCCGGGGCCGTTCTGAACGGCAGTGCTCATGCGTCCTCCTCGTGGTCGGGGTTCACAACTCGAGCTCGATCGGTCTCTCGTGGTCAGGGTTCACAACTCGAGCTCGATCGGTCCCTCGGGGGCGTGGATGCAGGTCCGGATCACCTCTCCCTCCTGACCATGGACCTTGCCGTTGCGCAGGTCCCGCACCAGGCCGGTGCGCAGCTCGCCGACGCAGGTGTGGCAGATGCCCTCGCGGCAGCCGTAGGGCAGCTCGAGTCCCGCCTGCTCGCCGGCCACCAGGATCGGCACGGTGCCGTCAGACTCGACTTCGCAGTCTGACTTGAGGAACTTGATCTTGCCTCCCTCGCCCTCCTCCCCGTCGCCGAGCCCGAGCTTGGGCTGAAAGCGCTCCATGTGAACCCGGTCGACGAGATCGTGGCGCTGATAGTGCTCGGTGAAGGCATCGAGCATCTCCGTCGGGCCCGAGATGAACATCTGGCGCTCGCGCCAGTCCGGGCAGAGCCGATCGAGGTCTGAGGGGCCCATCCGTCCCTGTTGGGCGGTGTGCTGCTCGTGCAGCTCGAAGCGCTCGTGATGCTCGCCGAGCGAGCGCAGTTCAGCACCGAAGATCACCTCGTCCTCTCGCCGGGCCGAGTGCAGCAGCACGGCGTCGCCGAGCTGTCCGCTCTGATCGAGGTGGCGCAGCATGCTCATGATCGGCGTGATGCCGCTGCCGGCGCTGATGAACAGCAGCTTCTCGGGCAGTGGGTCGGGCAGCAGGAACTCGCCTTCCACCCCACCGAGGGAGACGATCGTGCCCGGACGCCCCCGCCGCACCAGGTAAGGCGAGACCCTGCCGGCGTCTACTCCCTTGACCGTGATGCTGATCAGCCCGTCGGGACGAGCCGGGTCTGAGGTCAGCGAGTAGGCCCGCCAGTGCCGGACGCCCTTGATGTCGAGCCCGATGCGCAGGTACTGGCCGGGTTCGTGACCGCCCCAGCGGTAGCCGGGCTTGATCAGCACGGTCGCCGCTTCCGGCGTCTCTGACTCGATTCGCGCGACGCGTCCGCGCAGCTCACGCGTCGACCACAGCGGATTGATCAGCTCCAGGTAATCGTCGGGGAGCAGGGGCGAGCTCAACGCCGCGAGCGCGTTCAGAACGCGCCGCTGGATTGGATGGACGTTGGGCCTGGCTCCTCGCTCGGGCATGCTCTCTACTCGGGAGTAATATCCGCTCAAGTAGATTCTTACACGCCTTGAGTCCTCGTGCCGCCACACCCGCCGGCGCCGGCAGCCCCCCCCGCCGCGCCGGCACCCGGGGCATGCCGCGCCAGCTGCGCGAGGAGCTGATTCTGCGGGTGGCGGGCAACGTGTTCGCCGACGGCGGTTATGAACGCGCCTCGATGGACCGGATCGCCAACCTCGCCGGCGTGTCCAAGCCGATGCTGTACGCCTACTTCGGCTCCAAGGAGGGACTGTATGTGGCCTACATCGAGCGGATGGGCGGCGAGCTGCTCGAGCGGCTGCTCGGCACCGATCAGCCGCAGGCCCGCCACGGTGGCCGGCTCAGGGCGCTGATCGCGGAGTTCCTCGCCTTCGTGGGCGAGCAGGGCAACGGCTGGACGGTCCTGTTCTTGGAGATGAACGCCAGCCGTCCGCTGGTCGACCTGGTGGCGCAGCTGCGCAGCCGGATCGTGGCCGAAGTGCGCCGGATGCTGGAGGGTGACGGCGCGACCTGGTCAGGGCTGAGCGCCCCGGCCTCCGAGGGCGTCGCCGAAGCGATCGTCGGCGCCGGCGAATCGCTGGCCAACTGGTGGCTCAAGCACCCCGAGGTCGCGCGCGAAGAGGTTGCCGACTGGTACGTCGGGCTGGCGCAAGCGGCGATCAGCGCGGCCGGGCGCCGTCTCGCCTGACCCGAGATGGCTCCGCCACAAGCGGTACGGCCAAGGCTGAGGATGAGGAGGCACCGAGGACGGAACCTGCTGGTCCTCGTCCAGGGGCGGTGCGTTCCGGATCAGCACAGCGGACACACGACTGCGGCCGCTTCCGCTTTGGCCGCGGCTCGGCGGGTAGATCGAGCGAGCCCCGGGTCACGGATGTCTCGGCGCGTACTCTCGCTTGGTGAGCGCGATTGTGTAGGCCGGCGTGGGTGGGCTGCACTGGCCGACGCGCACGGTCCACGGCGGACCGTCGCGATGGCCGAGGGGGAGGTGTCGGTCAGCCTCGGCGGAATCGTCGCGCCACTACTGGTCGGTGGCCTGGCGGCGACGGTGCTGACATGGCGCTTTGCGTTCGTGGCCGGTGGCGCGATCGTCACCGCGGCGGTCCTGGCGATGGGTGCCGTGCGCATTCCGGGGCTGGCGCCCAGCTCATCCCCACCGCGCCGCGCCGAATCACGCGCTCACCGGTTCTTGCCGACGCCCACGCCGACGTTGGTCGTTGTGTTCGCGGTCGTCGCGCTCGAGTTCTCGCTGAGCTTCTGGCTGGCCAGCTACCTCAACGACAGCGTCCGCATCAGTCGCGGGCTGGCGGTAATCATGGTCAGCGGCCTGCATGCCGCCAACCTCGCTGGCCGTCTGCTCGCCAGCCGCCTGGCCCGCCACACCACCACCGAGTGTCTCCTCGGCGCTTCGCTGACCGTGGGCCTGGTCGGCCTGCCCGTCCTGCTGACCGCCGGCGACGCGGCCGTCGCAGCGATCGCGATCTCGGTGACCGGCGTCGGCGTCGGCGTCGGCGCGATGTTTCCGCTGACCTCCTCCCTACACGTCGGAGTCAGCTCGCGCAACGCCGACAACGCGATCGGACAGGTCTTGCTGCAAACGCCGGATGCAGAAGTCTCCATCGCTCGAATCTGGGCTCGCCAGGCTCTCCCTCCGGAACGAGACCAACACCGCCCCGCCGCCGGTCCTACTGTCGCATGGCCACGGCAAGCTGTAGTCGGTCCCGCCCCGGCTTCTCCTCGGAGACCTGCTCAGGGCTCAAAGCAGGCGTTTTCGACCGATGTCGTCTTCCTCCTTCTCGCCAGTTCGGGGTCTCTACCGCAGGTCGAGGGAAGCCCCGGGATGCCGGCAATCCGTGCACGATGCCAGCCAGACGATTTGCAGGATCCGCGACCTGCAAGCGCTCGGCTGCCCGCCGAGCGCGGCGAGCTCGTCGTTTAGCACCGCGAGCCCCAGCTCGTCGAGGTCCCGGAAGGCTCATCCCGCCCTGGTCATCATGGGGCTCGACGCGCTCGTCGCCAAGCTATCTGAGCCGGGGTCGACGTGCGCTGGGACCAAGAGCTGCCGGATGTGCGGCGCTGTTACGTTGACGAACCATTCGGGAACCGGATCGAGCTGATTGAGGGCCGGTCAATGTCGCAGTAGTCGATCGGCCTGCGGAACACCCAATGTGGTGGCGGCCACGGCCTGTCGTTACGAATCGCAGTGCCTCATGAACGCAAGTCGGCCACGTGCACGTGATCGGCGAATCTGGCGAAGTCATCAACGTTCATGGTGACGATGGTGTCGATGCCGTGCACGAGCAGGGTCGCGACGACGTTCGCATCGTGGACCTGTTTGCCCGCGCACTCGACCGTCTCTAGTAGCTCGAGCAGGCGATCGCTCACCTTGGCGTCTTCGGCCAGCAGGTTCAGTCTCGCCCGGAGCGCCCGCACGTTGGCTACCGCGTCGGGCCGTGTCATGCCGAGCCCATTCTGGTCAACCGGGCGCGTGGCCACCGTGAGATACTCGCGCAAGATCTGCCCGCTGGTGTAGAGCACCAAGCCGGACGCCGGCCAGACATTGATGGCTGCGACCGCCTGCTCGTGCTCTTGTCGCGCCTCGTCAGTCGCGGCGAGAAGTACGTTCGTGTCCAGGACGGCCCGGTCAGCGACCGGCGTCGCCATAGATCTCCTCCCGGTCCCACGTGGAGGTGACCGCAGTTCGTACGGTGGTCAGGCGCACGGGTTCGGGAGCCTTGCGAGGCGGTGACGCCTTTGCCGCTGCCTCCAAGATTTGCCGGATCTCTTGCTGCATCGACTGGCCATGCCTGGCCGCCCGCTCGCGGAGCGCGGTCACCACCGACTCGGGCAGATTCCGAATGTGAAGCGCCGTCATGCCACACACAAGGTAGCGATACCGGTAGCACCCACGGGCGGTGTCGGTTGAGGTAGCTCGAGCTCAACGCCGAAGTCTGGGCGCAGCGCCCGAGGCCGCCGACAGAGAGCTAAAGCAGCTGTTCGAGCCCGATCACCGGCGAGGTCGTCAGCGCGCCCACGCGGCGCACGGCGAGGAGCACCCCGGGCATGAACGACTCGCGGTCGATCGAGTCATGGCGGATCGTCAGCGTCTGTCCGACGTCACCGAGGATCACCTCCTGATGGGCGACCAGGCCCGGGAGGCGGACCGAGTGGATCGGGACCCGCATTCCCGCGCCGGCCTGCTCCATCAGCGCCGCCGTGCGCGCCGCGGTCCCGCTCGGCCGGTCGAGCTTGCGGTCGTGATGCAGCTCGATGATCTCGGCGGCGCGCATGTGCCGGGCCGCCTGAGTGGCGAACTGCATCATCAGCACGGCTCCGACGGCGAAGTTCGGAGCCGCGAACACGTTCGCGCCCCGCAGCTCCTCCAGCGCCGCGAGGTCAAAGCCGGTCGTCCCGATCACCACGTGCACGCCGGCGGTCACGGCCTCGCGAGCGTTGGCCAGCGCGGTGTCGGGGACCGTGAAGTCGACCAGCACGTCGGGTCCGGCGGCTAGCGCCTCGGCGAGCGATGCGCCGAGGGCCGGGTCGGCCCGAGCGACCAACTCCATGTCCGGCGCGCCGTCGACCGCATCACAGACCGTCGCTCCCATCCGCCCGGCCGCGCCCGCCACCGCGACCCTGATCGTCGCTGCGGCTGACGCGCTCACTCCCGTCCCGATCCGCGACATGGGGCGACCGAATCTTCCGGCGCGGGCACCGGTGGTCGCCGCACTACGACTTCACGAGCGCCGGTTCGATCCCGCTCAACGCCTGGTCAAAGCGCTCACGATCGGGGCCGATGCCGGCCACCGATAGGCGCCCCGGGGCCCACAGCTCCTCGGTCAGCTCGCCCAGGTCCTCGAGCGTCACGGCCTCGATCCGCTCCACCACCTCATCGATCGGCATCAGGGGCGCGCCGGCCAGCAGCTCGGAGCCCAACCGATTCATGCGCGCGCCGGTCGACTCGAGCGCGAGCACGACCCGGCCCTTGAGGTGCTCCTTGGCCCGCCCGAGCTCGTCGGCCGTGGCCGGCTGCTCGCGGCAGCGCGCCAGCTCGGTGCCGACGACCGACAGGGCCTGGACGAGGTTCTCGCCCCGCGTGCCCACGTACAGCCCGACCTGACCGGTATCGCGATACGCGCTCGTGAACGAGTACACGGCGTAGGCCAGGCCCCGCTGCTCACGCACCTCCTGAAACAGCCGTGACGAGGACGTACCCCCGAAGATCGTGTCGTGCACCCGCAGGGCGAAGCGCCGATCATCGTGACGCGAGATGCCCGGTCCCCCGACGCAGACGTGAAACTGCTCGGTGTCCTTGCGCTCGAAGCGGCGAGCAGCGGTGGCCGGGAGCTCCACCGTGGCCGCGGCGGTCGGTGCCCCGCCGTGGCCGTTGGGCACCCGCTCGCCCGTGAGCGCCACCAGGGCATCATGATCGACTGCCCCCGAGGCGGCGATCACCACATTGGCCGGGACATAGCGCGAAGCGTGGAAAGCGGCGATCTCGCTGCCAGGCGTGTCGGAGATCACCGAGGCGCGCCCGATGATCGCCCGGCCCAGCGGATCGTCTCCGAACACGGCCTCCCCGAGCAGGTCGAAGACCTTCTCCTGGGGATCGTCCTCGTACATGGCGATCTCCTCGAGGATCACCTCGCGCTCGGACTCGATGTCGGTGAGCGACGGGCGAAAGACCATGTCGGCCATCACGTCGAACGCGTCGGCGAGGTGCTCGTCGATCACCCTCGCGTAGACCGAGGTGGCCTCCTTACCGGTACCCGCGTTGAGCTCGGCCCCCATGCCGTCGAAGATCTGGTCGATCTGCAGCGACTCGTACTTGGCAGAACCCTTGAAGAGCAGATGCTCGAGCAGGTGGGAAAGCCCCGCCTCCGCTTCGCTCTCGGCACGAGATCCTGTCGCGATCCAGAAGCCGAGCGAGACCGATCGTACGGCGGGCATCGCCTCCGTGATGACCCGCACGCCGGACTCGAGCGTGGTCAACCGCCACGGCGAGGTCGATCCCCCGGAGGGCAATCGGCTCGGGAGATCGCCCTGAGGGCGATCTCCCGGGCGCTTCAGTCCCTCGTCGGCCACGGGGACCTTACGAGCGGGGGCGATCGGGGTCGCGGTCGCGCACCCGGCTGCGGTCACGGTCGCGGTCCCGTGGGGCGCGGTCACGGCCGCCACGGTCGCGGCCGCCCTCGCGGGGGCCTCGATCGCGGCTGCGTGCAGCGCCGCCGTTCTCGGCCGCCGCGATTGCGGCGAGCTCCTCGTTGGACTTGCCGGCGATCTCGGGATCCTCGGCCAGACGCAGTCCGATCCGACCGCGCTCGCGGTCGACCTCGACCACCTTGACGCTGATCTCGTCACCCTTGTTGAGGACCTCCTCGACCGTGTCGATGCGGCGGCCCGGGGCCACGTTGGAGATGTGCAGCAGGCCGTCGGTCCCCTTGGCGAGCTCGACGAAGGCGCCGAACGTGGTCGTCTTGACCACCTTGCCGGTGAACTCGTCGCCGACCTCGACCTCCTTGGTCATCGAGCGGATCCGGTCCACCAGCGCGTCGCCCAGCTCGCGGTTGGAGGCATAGACGAGAACCTGGCCCTCGTCGTTGACGTCGATCTGGGACTCGAACTCCTCCTGCAGCGCCCGGATCGTCTCGCCGCCCTTGCCGATCAGCAGCCCGATCTTCTCGGGGTCGATCTTGACCGAGGAGATCCCCGGCGCGTACCGAGACAGCTCACCGCGCGGCGCGTCGATCACCGCATTCATCTCATTCAAGATGAACTGGCGGGCGACCTTGGCCTGAGCCAGCGCGTCGCGCATGATCTCAAACGTCACGCCGGTGATCTTGATGTCCATCTGCAGGGCGGTGATCCCGTCCCTGGTGCCGGCGACCTTGAAGTCCATGTCACCGAGGTGGTCCTCGACGCCCGCGATGTCGGTGAGGATGATGTACTCGTCACCCTCCTTGATGAGCCCCATCGCGATCCCGGCGACCGGGGCTGTGATCGGCACGCCGGCATCCATCAGGGACAGCGTCGAGCCGCACACCGAGGCCATCGAGGACGACCCGTTGGATTCGAGGATGTCCGAGACGACACGGATCGTGTACGGGAAATCCTCCTGGCTCGGGATCACCGGGACCAGGGCGCGCTCGGCGAGCGCTCCGTGGCCGATGTCACGGCGCTTGGGGCCGCGCATGAAGCCCGCCTCCCCGACCGAGAAGGGCGGGAAGTTGTAGTGATGGAAGTAGCGCTTGGTCGTCTCCAGCCCGAGCGTGTCCAGGCGCATCTCCTCGCGCGTGGTGCCGAGCGCCACGACGCTGAAGGCCTGCGTCTGACCCCGGGTGAACAGCGCCGAGCCGTGCGTCCGCGGCGCGACCTCGACCTCGATCGAGATCGGCCGGATCTGCTCGGCGTTACGGCCGTCCGGGCGCTTCTTCTGGACCGCGATCCGCTCGCGGATCAGCGTCTTCTCGAGCTTGTCGAACGCCCGCTGGGCGTTGGCGCGGTACTCCGCGTAGGTCTCTGACTGCGGATCTCCCGAATAATGCTCGAGGATCTGCTCCTCGATCGCCTTGGTCGCCTCCTGGCGCTCGAGCTTGTCCTCGACCTGGGTGGCGGTGTCCAGGGCGGTGCCGTGCGAGCCCTTGATCTGCTCGTAGAGCTCTGCGTGCGCCTGGGGGATCTCGACCGCCACCTTGGCCTTGCCGGCCTGCTCGGCCAGCTCGCGCTGGGCGGCGCACAGCTTCTTAATATTCTCATGGGCGATGTCCAGCGCGTCGAGGATCTCGGCCTCGGGGATCTCGTTGGCCCCTGCCTCGACCATCAGGATCGCCTCGTCGGTGCCGGCGACGATCAGATCGAGATCGGCGCCCTCGAACAGCGCCTCCTCGTCGGGGTTGACGACGAAGTTGCCGTCGACCTTGCCGATCCGCACCGCGCCGACCGGAGTCGGGAACGGGACGTCGGAGATCATCAGCGCCGCAGAGGCGCCGTTCATGGCCAGCATGTCGTACGGGTTGACGTGGTCAACCGACATCGGCAGCGCGACCAGCTGGGTCTCGTAGCGCCATCCCTTGGGGAACAGCGGACGGATCGGGCGATCGATCAGGCGCGCCGTGAGGGTGGCCTTCTCTCCCGCGCGCCCTTCGCGCTTGAAGAACGAGCCGGGGATCTTCCCGGCGGCGTACATGCGCTCCTCGACGTCGACCGTCAGGGGCAGGAAGTCGACTTCGCGCAGGTTGCCACGAGTCGCGGTGCAGAGGACCATCGTGTCACCCGAGCGGATGACGACGGCGCCGGAGGCCTGCTTGGCCAGCTTGCCGGTCTCGAACGAGATCTCTTTGCCCTCGATCTCGACCGAGACGCGCGTTACGGCGTCAGACATATTCAATTCCCTTCATTCTCTCCGCCCTTCGGATCGGCGGAGTGCTTCGTTTCTCTTCATCGTCCGAACCCGCGTGATGCTAGCGGGTGGCGGGGCGTCGGCTCCACACGAGCCGGTCCGCTCCACACGAGCCGATCCTCGGGGGACGCGGCGGCCGGCGGGGGTAACCGGACCGTGTGGTCCGGTTGTGATAGCTTAACCGGACCGTCGGGTCCAGTTCCAGGCCTCAACACATTGTCCACAGGAGATCGTAGATGAGTACCACCGTATTGAAGCGCCCCGCCGTGCGGCGCGGCGCCGCCGATGCCAATCCTTGGGTGGTGCTGGTGATCGCCTGCCTGGCGCAGTTCATGGTCGTGCTCGATGCCACAGTCGTCAACATCGCGCTGCCCTCGGTTCAGCACGGGCTGCACTTCTCGGTCGCCGACCTGCAGTGGGTGGTCAACGGCTACACCTTGATCTTCGGCGGCTTCTTGCTGCTCGGCGGCCGAGCCGCCGACCTGATCGGCCGCAAGCGTCTGTTCGTCGCGGGCGTGATCCTGTTCTCGCTCGCCTCGCTGCTCAACGGCTTGGCGCAGACCTCCGGAATGCTGATCGCCGGACGGGCGCTCCAAGGCCTCGGCGGCGCGTTGGTCTCCCCCGCCGCCCTGTCGATCGTCACCACCACCTTCACCGACGGTGAGCAGCGGACCAAGGCGCTCGGCGTCTGGAGCGCGATCGCCGCCAGCGGCGCCGCAGTCGGCCTGCTCGTCGGCGGCGTGCTCACCGATCTGGCTTCGTGGCGGTGGGTGTTCTTCGTCAACGTCCCGGTCGGCGTGACCACGGTGGCGCTCGCCCTGCGCTACATCAGCGAGTCCCGGGCCGAGGTCGAGCACCGCTCCTACGACATCGCCGGCGCGGTCACGGTGACCGGCGGGCTCGTCGTGCTGGTCTACGCGATCGTCAAGGCCCAGGCCTACGGCTGGGGCTCGGCGCGCACGCTCGGCCTCGGAGCGGTCGCCGTCGTCCTGCTGGCGGCGTTCGTGGCGATCGAGAATCGCAGCCGGGCGCCCCTGATGCGGCTGAGCATCTTCCGCATCCGCACGCTGGCGGTGGCCGACACGGCGCTGCTGCTGGTCGCCTCGGCGATGTTCGGCATGTTCTTCTTCGCCTCGCTGTACGTGCAGGAGATCCTCGGCTACAGCCCGCTGCGGGCCGGACTGGCCTTCTTGCCGGTGAGCGCCGGGATCATGGTCGGAGCCGCCCTGGCCCAGCAGCTGATCAAGCGTCTGGGGGTGCGGGTCGTGTCGATCGTCGGAATCGCGCTCGCCACCGCGGGGATGCTGGTCCTCACGCAGCTGCCGGTCCACGGCAGCTACGCCGGCGACCTGCTGATCGGGCTGCTGCCGATGAGCATCGGCATGGGCCTCACGTTCGTGCCGATCACGCTGCTGGGCACGAGCGGGGTCAGGGCGGAGGACTCGGGGCTGGCCTCGGGGCTGTTCAACACCGCCCAGCAGGTCGGCGGCTCACTGGGGTTGGCGATTCTGGCCTCGCTGGCCGCCAGCCGGACCGGCAGCCTCCTGCACGGAGCCGGACCCGCTCACGCCGCCGGTCAGCTGGCCGCTCGCGTGTCGGGCTACCACGTGGCCTTCCTGGCCGCCGCGGTCATGCTCGCGATCGGCGCCGTGCTGATGGCCTTCGTGCTGCGCCGGTCACACACGCGTGAGATCGAGCGCGAGCTCGCCAACGCGGGCGGCGTCGCCCCGGTCACGGTCTGAGGCGTGCCCGGACCCAGCGACGCGGTGCCCGGCCCCAGCGACGCCGTGAGCCCGCTGGAGTGGGAGAATGCCGCGATGGAGGCAGAGCCCCGACGTCTGAGGGCGGACGCCGAGCGCAACCGCCGGCGGCTGCTGGACGCGGCCACCGACATGTTCTGCGAGCGCGGCCTCGACGTGGGCGTCGGCGAGATCGCCGAGCGCGCCGGGGTCGGCCGCGGGACGCTGTTTCGCAACTTCGCCTCCAAGGAGGAGCTGATCGTGGCGATCGTGGTCGAGCGGATGCGCGAATCGGTCAACCGCGGCCGCGCCCTGATGGATTCAAGCGACCCTGGCGAGGCACTGTTCTCGCTGATTGATCAGTCAGTCGGGCGCGCCGAGTCAGACCGGGCGCTGTTCGACGCCCTCGACGACACCTGGTTGGCCAACGACGAGGTCCGGACCGCCCACGGCGAGCTGGTCGGCGTCCTGGACGCGCTGGTCGTCCGGGCACAGCAGGCCGGGGCCGTGCGCGAGGACGTCAGTGCAGTCGACGTGCTGATGATGGTCAAGGGCGTTTGCGAAGCCAGCCGATCGTTTCGCCACGTCGACTCAGACATCGCCCTGCGCCAGCTAGACCTCGTCCGGGCGGCGATCTCGGCCCCCGGTCATCAACGGACGCTGCGCGGCCGGCGCCCCACGCTCGACCAGCTCGAGCCCGTGCCCGCCGTGAGCCGGGACGCCGGCGTCCGGGCGACCGTCACCCCCTAGCCGCCGCTTCAGAAGTCCAGCTGCCGCTGCAGCTCGGCCTCGTCGACTCGCACGGCCAGGGCTCCGGGGGCGCTCATCGCGAACAGGGCAGGCGTGGTCACGACACCGGCCCTGATGCCGGTGTGAAAGTCGCGCCGGACGCGCTCGAGCACCGGCTCGCTGCGCCGCTGCACGTCAAAGCGCTCCAGATCGAGGCCCAGCTGCTGGGCTCGGCGCCACAGATGGGGATCCTCGAGCCGCGCCTGGTCATCGAGCAGCGCGTCGTGCATCTCCCAGAAGCGTCCCTGCGCGGCGGCCGCTTCGGCCGCGCACGCCGCCGCCCACGCCCGCGGGTGGCTTGAGCGGACCGGAAAGTGGCGAAAGAGCAGCCGTACCGGCAGGGCAACCAGCCGCCGGTGCACAGCCGCGCAGTACGGGCACTCGAGGTCGGCGTACTCGATCACCAGCGGCGCGGTTGCAGTCCCACGCAGGTGATCGTCGCGGCCGGCCGGGGGGACCGGTGCGGAGCCCAGCTGGCTCACCGGCGACGGCGAAAATCGATCCCACCCACCCAGTCAGTCTCCGAGGGCGTCGAAGATCAGGTTGGCGCCCGGCAGGTCACCGGGCGACGGCGCCTGGTAGCTCCACCGCACCACGCGGTCGGGACCGATGATCACCAGCGCCCGCTGCGGGAACCCGCCATCGTGGTAGACGCCGAGGGCGCGGCAGGCGGCGCCCTTGGGCTCGAAGTCCGACAGCTGCTCGATCGTCACGCCGAGCTGCTCGGCGAACGCGGTCTGTGAGTAGGTGGCGTCGCACGAGACCCCGTAGAGGGTCGCCCCGCGGGTGCTGAACTCATCCAGCACCTCTTGATAGAGGTTGAGCTGATCGGTGCAGACCGGGCTGAAGGCGAACGGATAGAAGACCAGCACCGTGGTCCGGCCTTCCAGGTCGGCGGCGGTGAAGTCGCTGCCGTCGCCCCGCTTCAAGGTCAGGGCGGGAACCGGGCTGCCGGCCTCGATCACCGGCGCAGGCCGAGCTCGCGAATCAGCGAGCGGTAGCGCTCGAGATCGCTGCGCTGCAGGTAATTCAGAAACCGGCGGCGGCGCCCGACGAGCATCAGCAGGCCGCGCCGCGAGTGGTGGTCCTTGCCATGCTCGCGCAGGTGCTGGGTCAGCTCGTTGATCCGCTCGGTCAGCAGCGCCACCTGGACCTCGGTCCGGCCGGTGTCGGCTTCGCCGGCGCCGTACTTGCCCACCAGCTCCTGCTTGCGTTCCTGGGTAAGAGGCATGCGGCCGGTGAGGCTAGCAGAGCGCCAGGCCGCGGCAGCGAGCGCCTCCGCCCCGCGCCGGGCGCCGAGGTCAGCCGGCCAGCCGGCGGGTCTCGAGCACGTCACGCTCCATCTGCTCGATCAGCGCGGCGGCCGAATCGAAGCGCAGCTCGCCGCGGAGGCGATGCAGGAAGTCGATGCGCAGCTGGGCGCCGTACAGGTCGACCTCGCGGTCGAGCAGGTAGGCCTCCACCAGGGGGGCTCGCCCGTCGCCGAAGGTCGGTCGCACGCCGATGCTGACCGCGGCGTCGGCGTCGTCAGCCCGGGCGGCGTACACGCCGTGGGGGGGGCAGATCAGCGAGGGGTCAGGGACGATGTTGGCGGTTGGGAAGCCGAGCTGGCGACCGCGACGGTCACCGCGCACCACCTCGCCTGCAAGCTGAAACGGCGACCCGAGCAGGACCGCGGCGCCGGCCACGTCACCGGCTGCGAGGAGCGCGCGGATGTGGCTCGAGGAGACGATCTGCCCGTCGACCTCGACCAGGTTCACCACGCGGGTGGTAAACCGCCGGTTGGCCGCCAGCAGGTCGGTGTCGCCGGCGGCGCCGTGGCCGAAGCGGAAGTTGGTCCCGACCGATACGTGCGTCGCACCCAGGCGCCCGACCAGCACCTGTTCGATGAAGTCCGCCGGAGCCTGAGCGGCGAAGGCCTCGTCGAATCCGATCACGACGAGCTCTCTGACCCCGAGCCCGGCCACCAGGTCGGCCTTGCGCTCCAGGCTAGTGAGCAGCTTCGGCGTGGCCTGCGGACGGACCACCGCCAGCGGATGAGGCTCGAAGGTCAGGACCGTGTCGCTGCCCGCGATCACCGCCCGGTGGCCGAGGTGAACGCCATCGAACTGGCCCACCGCCACACGGCGGACCCGCGGCTCGGCGTCAGCCAGCATCGTCACCCGCATCCCGGAAAGCCTAATCCGCGCAACGAAAACCGACGAACGGCTTCAGCGTGCCGCGCGTTGAACCCGGGCGCGCGATGGCGATCAGCCCGTTGGCATCGATCAGCCGGACGATGCCGGGGTCAGCCGCCGGGTCCCCTGCGCCGGCGTCCGGTCCCACCTCGACCGCCATCCCGTGCCCGGCGCGCCGCGCCCGCTCGGCGTCGAGCGCCACCTCGGGCAGAAAGGCGAGCGCGCAGCTCAGCGAGACCGGACGCTCGGGATCGGCGTCGGCGACCTCGAACGCTCCGATCCGGGTCCGACGCAGCTGCTCGCAGTAGGCGTCGCCGAGGTCGGCGATCAGGCTGCGGATGTAAGTTCCGGCCGAGCACTCGATCTCGAATCCACGCCGCTCTGAGTCTCGCCAGCGCTCCTCGAAGCGGTAGACCTCGATCTCGCGCTCGGCCAGCTCCACCGCCACCCCGGCCCGGGCCAGCTGGTAGGCGCGGCGACCGCCGACCTTGACGGCCGAGTAGGCCGGGGGTCGCTGGCGCAGCCGCCCGACCGCCAGCGCGAGCGGCCCGTCGGGCACCACGCCCGTGCACACGATCTCGCCCTCGGAGTCCTGGGTGCTGGAGACCGCGCCGAACCGTGCGGTGGCCTCGTAGCGCTTGGGCAGCGCCATCAGGAAGCGCTGCACTCGCGTCGCGCGGCCCACGAGGATCAACAGCAGCCCGGTGGCGAACGGATCGAGCGTGCCGGCGTGTCCGACCTTGCTGCGGCGCGGCAGCGAGCGACGAACGCGGGCGACCACGTCATGCGAGGTGATGCCGGCCGGCTTGTCGTAGAGCAGGACATAGTCTCCGACCGGCAGACCACTGCGGGGTTCGGTCACTCGACGCGCCTAGAGCTGCGCGGCGAGCTGGTCACGCAGGAACCCGACCAGCTCGTCGGGTGAAAGGCCGGTCGTGAAGCCGGCCGCCTGCTTGTGGCCGCCTCCCCCCTGCGCGCGGGCGATCGCCGATACGTCGATCTCGTCGTTGCCGGCGCGCAGCGAGACCTTGCGCTGCCCCAGTCCGCCGTCGCCGATCCGATCCCGCACGAGCGCCGCCAGCGCGGTGCCCTGCACGGCGCGCAGATGATCGACGACGCCTTCGGAATAGCTCTCCTGGGCTCCGGAGGCGGCGAAGTCCCGAGCGGTCAGCTCGCTCATGGTCAGGCGCCCATCGTCGTAGCGCTTGACGTTGGCCAGCCCGCGGGCCAGCAGGGCGAGCTTGCCGTAGGGCACGTCCTCATACACGCGACGGTAGACGCCGTGGACATCGACCCCGGCGTCGATCAGCTCGGCCGCCATCACGTGGGCGCGGCGGCCGGTGTTCTCGTACATGAAGCGCCCCGTGTCGGTGATCAGCCCCACGTACAGCGCCTCGGCAACCACTCGCGTGGGCGTGACCTCGAGCCCGGGCATGAGGTCCCAGACGATCTCGGCCGTGCAGGAGGCGCCGTCGACGACCAGGTTGACCATTCCGAACCGGGTGTTGTCGTGATGGTGGTCGATGTTGAGGATCCGCATGCCGGGGCGCCGGAACGCCTCGGCGGGGTTGCGCTCGAGGTTGCCGCAGTCCAGGAAGACGATCGTGCGCTGATCGATGTCCGGCGGCGGTTCTGACACGAGCCCGGCCAGGTCAAAGAAGCCGTACTCCTCGGGCAGCGGCAGGTCGCGACCGTCGATGAACATCAGGCAGTCCTTGCCGATCGCGCTCAGCGCGCCCTGCATCGCCACCAGTGACCCGAGGGCATCGCCGTCGGGATGCTCGTGGGTGACGACGAGCAGCTTCTCGGCCGCACGCAGCTCGGCGATGATCTGATCGCGGGCGGCGCGATCTCCGTTATGGCTCATCGGATTCCTCAGGTCCCGCCGCTCCGCTCGCCGGGGCCACGCCGCCGGTCCGCCGTGCGGTCGCGCCGGTCGCGCCGGTCGTGTCGCTTGGCAGCTCGCGGTCCAGCAGAGTCGAGATCCGCATCCCGCGGTCCACCGAGCCGTCGTATTCGAACGTCAACGCCGGCGTGTGCTTGAGGCTCAGCTCAGAGGCCACGCGCCGCTGCAGGAAGCCGTGCGCCGAGCGCAGGCCTTCGATCGTGGTCTCGCGGACGAGCTCGTCCCCGAGGACGCTCACGTAGACGACCGCGTAGCGCAGGTCAGAACTCGTCTTGACTCCCGTCACCGTCACGAAACCCACTCGAGGGTCCTTGAGATCTGTCGAGATCGCTTCGCTGAGGACGGCTCTCACGGCCTCGTCGACGCGCCGCATCCGGCCACCGCGCATCCTATCCCCCGTACCGTCGCCGGCGCTCCGCGCTCATCCGCGCAGATCCTCCACCGAGGCCACAAGTCGCTCCACCCGGACTCCCTCGGGGCAACGGGCGAGCACCCAGCGCTCGAGCTCGTCGGCGGCCGCGCTCAGCCTGCGCAGCGAGCCCCCGGTCAGCGACGCGGTCAGCGTGGCGCGCTGCCACAGGTCCTGATGGTCGGTCTCCGATACGGCCGCGCCGAGCCGGCCGTGCAGCTGCGCCTTGATCGAGGACAGCTGCTTGCGCTTGCCCTTCAGGCTCCCGGCGTCGGGGAAGTGCAGATCGATCACCAGCACGGCCACGAATCCACCCGCAGAGCTCATCGGCTCCGCGGTCAGGCGAGCTCGCGCTCGACCTGACGGGTGGCGTAGGTCTCGAGGACGTCGCCTTCCTTGACGTCGGCGTAGTCACGCAGCACGATCCCGCAGTCAAACCCGGCGGCCACCTCACGGGCGTCCTCGTTGAAGCGGCGCAGGCTGGCGATCTCGCCGGTGTAGATGACCGTGCCGTCGCGGACCAACCGCACCTTGGCACCACGGGTGATCCTGCCCTCGATGACGTGCGAGCCGGCGATCGTCCCGACTCTCGAGGCGCGGAAGGTCTGGCGGATCTCGGCGCTGCCGAGCACCTCCTCCACCTCCTCGGGCTTGAGCATGCCCTGCATGGCGCTGCGCAGCTCGTCGATCGCGCGGTAGATGACCGAGTAGTGACGGATCTCCACGCCCTCGCGCTCGGCGACGGCACGCGCGTCGCCGACCGGGCGCACGTTGAACGAGAGGATCACGGCATCCGAGGCGGCGGCCAGCATCACGTCAGATTCGGTCACGGCGCCGACGGCGCGGCGGATCACGTCGACCGACACCTCCTCCTGGGGCAGCTTGGCGATCTCGTCCTCGATCGCCTCCAGCGAGCCGGCCACATCGGCCTTGAGCACCAGGTTGAGCTCCTGCAGACCCGAGCCGAAGATGTCCTCGAGCGAGACGCGCTTACCGCGCCGGCGGGCGAGGGACTCGGCCTTGAGACGGGTCGCGCGCTCGCCCGCGAGCTGGCGGGCGCGCCGCTCGTGCTCGACCACGCGCACGTGCTCGCCGGCCTCGGGAACGCCGTCGAAGCCGAGCACCTCCACCGGTTCACCCGGCAGCGCTGCCCCGATCCGGTTGCCCAGGAAGTCGTGCATGGCGCGCACCCGGCCCCAGTGGGCTCCGGCGACCAGGGCGTCGCCGACCTCGAGCGTGCCGCGGCTGACGAGGATCGTGACCACCGGGCCACGGCCGGGATCGAGCTTGGACTCGATCACCGTGCCCGAGGCGGCGGCGTTGGTCTTGGCCTTGAGCTCCTCCACCTCGGCCATCACGATGATCGTGTCGAGCAGGTCGTCGAGGCCCTCGCGGGTCTTGGCCGAGACGTTGACGAACTCGGTGTCGCCGCCCCACTCGACCGGCTGCAGACCGAGCGCGGTCATCTCGGTGCGCACCCGGTCAGGCTGCGCGCCCTCGGTGTCGATCTTGTTGACCGCGACCAGCATCGGGACCTCTGCGTCCTTGGCGTGGTCGACCGCCTCCTGGGTCTGGGGCTTGACGCCGTCGTCGGCGGCGACCACGATCACCGCGATGTCGGTCACCTTGGCGCCGCGGGCCCGCATCGCGGTGAACGCCTCATGGCCCGGGGTGTCCAAGAAGGTGACGCTGTGGCCGTCGTGCTGAATCTGATAGGCGCCGATGTGCTGGGTGATCCCTCCGGCCTCGCCGGCCGCGACCTGGGTCTGGCGGATCGCGTCCAGCAGCGACGTCTTGCCGTGGTCCACGTGGCCCATGATCGTCACCACGGGCGCGCGCTCGACGAGATCCTCCTCGGCATCGTCGAACACCGGCTCGACGATCTCCTCGTCCTCGGAGTGGACGATCTCGACTTCCTTGTTGAGCTCGGCGGCCAGCACCTGGATCGACTCGTCCGAGAGCGTCTGGGTGAGCGTCTTCATCTCCCCCAGCACCATCAGCTTCTTCATCACCTCGGGCACCGGCACGTGCAGATACTCGGCGACGTCCTTGACCGTCGAGCCCGAGTTGATCTGGATCGCCGTCGTGTCGACGACCGCCGTGCGCGACGGCCGCGACTCGGCTTCCTCGTCGTAGACGCCGCGCCGCCGTCGTCCGCGACGCTGGCGCCGGGGGGGCTGATTGGACTGCGGCGGTCCGCCGCCGAGGCCGGCGGCGCGGCGCGAGGCCTGGGAGTCGATCACCACGCGGCGGCGTCCGCCCGCGTTGCCGGGGGCACGCTCGCCCTGCAGGGAATCCCGGGTCGGGCGCTTGGGGGCCTCGCCGGCGCGGGCGCCGGGGGCGTCGGCGGGCGTGGCGGCGGCCGCTCCGGCAGCCGGAGGGCTCGGGGCAGCGGCCGGGGCAGGGGTCGACGCGACAACCTTTCCCGGAGCATCCCCCCGAGCGGGCGTCGCCGGGGCTGACTTGGCCGGCGCGGCCTTGGCGGGCGCTGCCGCCGGGGCGGGTGTCGCCGGGGCGGGTCTCGTCGGGGCTGGTGCCGAAGCCTGCGCAGGCTGGCCGGCCGGGGACGTCGGCAACGTGTCCTGACCCGAGCTGTCGCCGTTGTTGAGCACGCGACGCGCGAGCTCCTCGTCGACCGACGAGGAGGCTGCCTTGACTTCGATGCCGGCCGCATTGAGCCGGGCCAGCACATCCTTGGCGGCAAGCCCACGTTCCTTGGCGATCTGATGCACGCGCTTGTTCATCTCGAGTCCAGTGTACGAGCCCCTATGAGCTCGCGACCTCCGGGGCGGGGGGACCGGAGCCCTCGGCCTGGGCCACGGCGGCAGCCGCGGCGTCTGCACTGTCCTGCGCCGCCTCGATCTGATCGGTGTCCTGGTGAGCCAGCGCCTGATGGGACTCGATGCCGCAGTAGCGCGAGCCGGGCAGAGCGGCGTTCGGGCAGCGACGGCCGTTGGACAAGATCGCGGCGCAGCGGCCGCCAGCGACATCGTCCTGCTCATAGCCGTGCTCGGCCTCCTCGGCGGCGAACTCGGTCTCGGAGCGGATGTCGATCCGCCAGCCGGTGAGGCGCGCCGCCAGCCGGGCGTTCTGGCCCTCGCGTCCGATCGCCAGCGACAGCTGGTCGTCAGGCACGATCACCGTGGCCTGCTTGCCGTCGTCGTCGACCAGCACCTCCCGCACGCGGGCCGGCGAGAGCGCCTTGGCGACGAACCGGGCCGGCTCGTCGTTGTACGGGATGATGTCGATCTTCTCGCCGCGCAGCTCAGAGACGACCATGCGCACCCGTGAACCGCGCGGCCCGACGCAGGCGCCGACGGGGTCGACGCCGTCGACGTGCGAGACGACGGCGATCTTCGAGCGGTAGCCGGGCTCGCGGGCGACGCCGGTGATCTCCACCAGGCCGTCGGCGATCTCGGGCACCTCGAGCTCGAACAGCGACTTGATCAGCTCGGGATCCCGGCGCGACACGATGATGCTCGGACCCTTGGTGGAGTTCGAGACGTCCTTGATCACGGCCTTGATCCGCTGGGAGTGGTCATAGCGCTCGCCGTCGACCTGCTCGGACTTGGGCAGCAGCGCCTCGACGCGCTCGCGCAGCTGGACGAGGGTGTAGCGGGAGTCCGACTGCTGCACGATGCCGGTGATCAGCTCGCCCACGCGGTCCTGGTACTCCTCGAACATCATGTCGCGCTCGGCCTCGCGGATCCGCTGCAGGATCACTTGCTTGGCGGTCTGCGCGGCGATCCGTCCGAAGTCGTGCGGAGTGACGTCCTCGGTCTCGATCTGATCCTCGTACTCCTTGAGCTTCTCGAGGTCGATCTCGGGCTCGGGCACCTCCCGCATCTCGCCGGTCTCGGGGTCGACGGTCGGCACCTGGTCGGTGGTCGCCTCGATCAGCAGCTGCTCCTCGAGCTCCGGCGGGATCTTCAGCTCCCAGACGATGAAATCGCCGCTGTCGCGGTCCATCTCGACCTTGGCGTAAGGGGCCGATCCGGGCGTCTTCTTGTAGGCCGACAGGAGCGCGTCCTCCAGCGCCTCCATCAGCTTCTCATGTGAGATGTTCTTCTCCGCCGCGAGGCCTCGTACGGCCTCAACGATCTCCTTGGACATGGACTCAGTCTCCAGGTACTAGGTTGGAGCGGGCGATCTGCTCGTAGGGAATCGTGACGACCCCGTCGCGAGCGGCGATCGTGACGTCCCGGTCCGAGGCGCCGACCAGCTCTCCGGTCAGTTGCTTGTGCGCCACCAACGGCTTCGCCGCCGGTGCCGGCCTGGCTCGCGCGCCGTCGCCACGCAGCCTCACGCGGGCGCGCCGGCCGAGGAAGCGGGCGTAATGCTGGGGTTTGGTCAGCGGACGATCCTGGCCGGGGGAAGAGACCTCGAGCGAGAACCGCTCGCGGTAGTCGCCGAGGTGCCCGGTGACCCGCTCGCACAGGGCCAAGGTCACGCCGCTGGGATGGTCGATGAACACGCGGAGGGTCGAACCGGAGACCAGCTCCGCCAGCAGCACCTCGACCTCGGGCTCGACGCCGGCCAATCTGGCTTCGATCTCGGTCTGTAGGCCACTCACTATCCCTCCGTCATAAATGTCATAAAAAAAGCGGGCGAGCGCCCACTTTCCGTACTGCCGCCGGGAAGCGCCCGGCACGAAAGCTGTGTTCTCAGCGTAGCACCGAAGGCGCCTTGTGTCGGGGCGAGGGGCCGGGCGGGGCGCAGGCACCCAGGCGCGCCCGGGAGCGGGCGAGGGGCGGGTCCGATACCTGTGGGCCGGTGAGTCAGCGGCTCGGATCACCCGCGGCGCGGGCGCGGGCCCGGTCACGGTAGACGCGATAGTCGCGGCGGCCGGGCTGCAGACAGGCGGCCAGGGCGAGCGGGTGGCGAGCCTCGGCGTGACGGCCGAGCATCTGCAGACTCCGGCCCAGGCAGAAGAGGGCGAAGTCGTTGGTCGGAGCGCGGTCGATCACGGCCTGAAACTCCTCGGCGGCCTGCTCATAGCGCTGGCTGCGAAACAGCGCCCGTCCGAGCGCCTCCCGGATCGAAGTCTGCTCGGGCGCCAGGTCCCGGGCGCGGCTGAGCGGGATCGCCGCCTGATGGTGGTGACCCGCCTCCAGCAGCTCGGTTCCACGGCGAAACAGGTCATAGAGCTCGTCCATGGTCATGATTTTAAGGCTCGGCCGCTGCGCTTGGGGCGCAGCGACGCGCGCGGCGGTAGCGCCCACAGGGCGCGCAGCCGGCCGGCCGGCCCGAGCCCGAGGCGCAGCTGCGCGCGCAGCGCCCGCCGCTGAGCGCCGGTAGGGCGCCTGCCGGCGCCGGCGTAGCGAGCCAGCCGCAGCGAACGCAGGTACTCCGCGGCGCCCGGCGAGTCACGAAACCGGCGCTCCAGCCCCGCGAGCGTGACGCCGCCCTCCAGCGGCCGCCGGGACCGGGCCAGCGCCCGCTCGAGCTCGACCAGCAGCTGCTCGTCGGAGAGCGGGCGCCCGATCAGCATCCGCCCCAGGCCGAGCACGACGAGCACCGCGAGCCCAACGCCCACGACCTCCAGCGGCGACACGCCGCCACCAGACCTGGGATGCCGGACCGCCGTGGCCGGGCGCAGAGTCGAGCCGACCAGGCCCTCGCGAGACCCACCCGCACCTGAGGAGCCGCCCGGCAGCGTCTTCTCGATCGGCGTGACCGATTGACCGCCGCGGGCGGGAGCGGTGGCCGGGGTGGGGTCAAACCGGACCCACCCGTAGTGGGGAAACCAGGCCTCGACCCAGGCGTGGGCGTCGATGTCTGCGACCGTCCACTGGCGCGAGCTGTAGTCAGGCTGACCCGAGGTGAAGCCGGCGGCGACCCGGGCCGGGATCCCCCCCATCCTCAGCAGCATCGCCATCGCACCGGAGAACTGCTGGCAGTAGCCGAGCTTGTCCTCGAGCAAGAAGCTCTCGAGCGGGTACCGGCTCAGCCGCGGATTCTCGTCGTACCGATAGCCGCGCGAGAGGTATCGCATGACGCTCTGGACGAACGCGTACGGGGTCGGCGCGCGCCCCTGAAGCCGACGGGCGAGGGCATAGGCGGCCCCGTACGGGGAGCTCTGCACCAGCGCGCCGACGTCGCCCGGCGTGATCTGGCCGGGCGACTGCACGCTCGGCGCGGCGCGGGAGTGAAACGGGCCGAACGTGACCGCCGGAACGAGCCCCACCTGCCGCGCGTTCCGCGGAACGCTGAGCGTGCGGTAGGCGACCAGATCGGCGTTTGGATAGGAGCGCCCGGCGGCGCGCAGCAGCGCCGCCGAGGGACTCGGTGAGTAGGTCGAGACCCGATACACGGTGCCGGGCCCCAACGTCCGGTCACTTCTCCAGGTTCCCGCGCCCGCCCCCGCCAGGACCCCGCGGGTGAGCGAGGGCTTCTCGGCGCTGCCCGCGGCGATCACGTCGTCGGTCCGCAGGCCCTCGATCGTCACCTCGATGTCCTGGGTCCACCGGGCCAGCGCCGAGCGATCGGGGGCCAGGAGCGCCGGCGCCACTGGATCGCCTCCGGTCACCCAGGCATATCCGTTGAACCGGTCCAGATCGGTCGCCTTCCAGTACTCGGCCTGCCGGGCCCGGATCGTCAGCACGACGTGTCCGGTCTTGGGCCAGCGCAGGGGTCCGTAGGTCTGATTCCAGTCAAAGGAGGCCAGGTGCTGATGTGCGACGGTCCCGGCCCAGGCGCGATAGTCCACCAGCGCCCGGTGCGGATCGATTCTCCCCGCCGCGACGGCGGAGCCCACCCCGGCCAGCACGGCGATCGTCACCGCCGCGCCGGCGGCCTCGCGCCGGAGCCGGTCGCCCCACAGAAACGCGGCCAGCAGCGCGAACAGGACCAGCCCCTGCAGGTAGGGCAGCTGCGGCCGCACGAGCGTGGCCGGGACGATCGCCAGCGCGACCACGGGCAGCGCGGCGGCGGCCCGACGCAGGTCACTCGGCGCCGTCGGAGCCGCCGGCCCAAAGGCCAGCACGATCGCACCGGCCAGCAGCAGCACCGCTGCCCCGAGCGTGGTCACCAGCACGACCGGGTCGCCGGTCCCGGTGTAGGGGACGAGAACCCCGGCCAGAGCCGACAGACCGCGGCCGATCTCCCGGGCGCTCACCGCGATGCGCTCGTGCATGACGTCATGCCACGGCACCCCGGCGATCGGGAGCGACACGAGCACCAGCGCCACGGTCAGCGCGACCCCGGCTGCTGGGTGCAGCCGCCGCAACACGGGCACGGCGCCGGCGATCGTCACCGCGACGGCGCATAGGCCGAGCAGGCGCCAGGTGGGCGCCGAGTGAAGCAGTACCGCCCAGCGGACGACGCCGAACAGGGCCAGGGCCGCGAACGCCGCCAGGCGGAGCCAGTGACCATGAGACCACGTCCGGCTCTGATCCGAGGCCTGGGGCGACGAGCGCTCAAACCGCGGCGCGACCCTCAGCGTCGGCGTGCTCGTGCTCATGCGGTGCTCACCTCGGGCCGCACGCGGGCCGACTCCCGCCTGACCCCGAGCAGGAAGCCGCGACAGTCGCAGACCTCCAGCGTCGGCTGCATCGGCAAGCGAATCCCTCGGGGGCGGTCGCCGGCCAACCCCGAGATCGGCACCACGAGCACCGTGAACCCGCGCCGGCTCCGGGCTCCGGTGACCGGCGAGCGCTCGGGGGGTGCGGCGGCCACGTAGATCATCGGACCCAGGCGGGCGCCGAGCGGGCCGAGCGCCGGCGGGCGAGAACCGGACTCACCTGCCCCACCCTGGACCAGGGCCAGCCGCGCGTGGGCGGCCGGCCAGCTGAGCAGCTCACGATCGATCGGGGTCGCCCGCTGCTCGCCGGGGAGCAGCAGGCCGCAGCCGCCACTGCGGGCGAGCTCGAGCACCAGCGAGGCAGCGGCGCGGACGGCAGCATCGAGCAGCTCGGGGGCGACGCCGCTGGGCTTCCGGGCGTCGAGCACGACCAGCGGCCGGGTGTCGCCGTCGGCCAGCAGCCGGCGCTCGATCAGGCCGCGCCCGCGGGCCAGCGCCGACCACTGGATCCGGCTGGCCGGGGTTCCGGGGCGGTAGGGGCGCAGCCCGTCGAGATCCACGGCGGCGAGCGCGTCCGCGGCCGCGTGCCCGTCCGGCAGCTCCAAGCGCCGCGCACGATCGGCGGTCAGCCATCGCACGGGCTCGGTCCGCGGCAGCACGAGCAGCTGCTGGGGCGGCGCCGCGCTGAGTGTCTGCACCCGGGCGAGATCGAGCGGATCTGAAACCAGCAGGGACGGCGGCGCGAGCGCGTGCAGGCCGCGTCGCGAGAATCGAGTCACCACCCGGACGCTGGCCTCGCGGCCGCCCTTGAGCGGCGACAACGGCCCCGAAACCTCCAGCCGGGAGCCGGTGAACGGATCGAAGACCTCGAAACCGCCCCACCCTCCCAGGCCAAGCCGGCCTCGCCGGACCTCGATCGTCGCGGCCAGCGGCTGATCCTCGATCACCCGGTCGGCGGTGAGGATCCGCCGGGCGACGGCGCCGCGCGCGCTGATCCACACCCAGCCGGGGGCCAGCAGGCCGAGCAGGCCGAAGGCGAGCGCCGGCACGAACAGCGGCGCGGCGTCGAACAAGAAGGCGATCAGCGTCAGCCCGATGCCGGCGAGCAGCAGCGCCAGCGCCCGTCTCGCCGACAACGCGCCCGTCCCGCGGTCCATCAGAGCGCCCGGACCGCCGACACGGCGTCTGAGATCACATCGCCCGCCGCTCCCCGCGGCGTCTCGGGCGCGAGCACGAGCCGGTGAGCCAGCACCGGCTCGGCGAGCTCCTGCACGTCGTCGGGCAGCGCGTGATCGCGACCGGCCAGCATCGCGTGGGCCTTGGCCGCCCGCAGCAGCATCAGCCCCGCTCGCGGGCTCGCTCCGAGGTCGACCCGGGGATCCTCGCGCGTGCGCCACAGCAGCCGCACCACATAGTCGCGCAGCGGCGCCGAGGCGCGGACGCGGGCCGCAGCGTCCTGGGCGGCCAGGACCTCAGCGGCGGTGGCGACCGGTCGCAGGGCCAGCACCTGGTCGCCGGTCTCGTGGGCGGCCAGCATCCCCGCCTCGGCCGCCCGGTCCGGGTAGCCGAGCGAGATCCGGATCATGAACCGGTCGACCTGGGCCTCGGGCAGCGGGTAGGTGCCCTCGTACTCGATCGGGTTCTGGGTGGCCAGAACGAGGAACGGACGCGCGAGCTCGTGCGTCTGCACGTCGACGGTGACCCGCCGCTCCTGCATGCACTCCAGCAGCCCGGACTGCGTCTTGGGCGAGGCGCGGTTGATCTCGTCGACCAGCACGATGTTGGCGAACACCGGGCCGGGACGGAACTCGAAGCGCTGCTCGCGCTGGTCATAGACGTTGGTCCCGACCACGTCGGCGGGCAGCAGGTCAGAGGTGCCCTGCACGCGGGCGAACTGGCAGTCGATCGAGCGGGCCAGAGCCCGCGCCAGAGCCGTCTTGCCGACCCCCGGGTAGTCCTCCACCAGCACGTGGCCCTCAGCCAGCAGCGCGACGATCAGGTGGCGCAAGGTAGCTTGGCGGACCTGTACCGCCTTGTTGACGTTGGCGGTCAGCGCTCGCCCGACGGCGGCGAAGGACTCAAACTCCTGCGGCGCTAACGGAGTCGGTTCGGACGGTTCGATCATGGCTCTCCTTTCCAGCCTGCCCGGCCTGCCCGGCCTGCCCGGCGCGCAGCTGCCAAACCTCGTCCAGCACAGCCTCGGCCACCCGGTCCTTGCCCGCGCGCGGCACGTGGCGCTGCAGGCCCTGGCGGGTAAGGATCGTGACCTCGTTCTCGGCCGCGTCAAACCCGACCCCCGGCTGAGAGATGTCGTTGACCACGATCGCGTCCAGGCCCTTGCGCTCGAGCTTCTCGGCGCCGTAGGCGTTCGCCCCGGCTCCGTGCTCGGCCGCGAAGCCGACCAGAACCTGACCCGGGCGCCGCCGTGCGGCCAGCGTGCTGAGCACGTCCTCGGTGGGTTCGAGGTCGAGGTGCGCGAGAGTGGACGGGTCGGCCTTCTTGAGCTTGCCCGGAGCCGTCTCGCGTGGGCGAAAGTCGGCCACTGCGGCGGCCATCAGAAGCACGTCGCAGGCGTCGAACGCTGCCGCGCAGGCCGCCGAGAGCTCGGCGGTGGTGGCCACCTCGATCGTCTGCGCCCCGCTCGGCGAGGCCAGCGTGACGTTGGCCATCACCAGCTTGACGTGGGCTCCACGCAGCACGGCCTGCTCGGCCAGAGCCAGCCCCATCCGACCCGACGAGCGGTTGCCGACGTAACGCACGCTGTCGATCGGTTCGCGGGTCCCACCGGCGGTGACCAGCACGTGGACGCCCTGCCACCGGCCGGCCGCGGGCGTTTCGCCGGGCACCGGCGGCGCGCCGGGCTTGGGCCCCTCATCGGCCGTGGGCCCCTCCCCGGTCGCCGGCGCGCCGCCGGCCAGCCGCGCCTCGCAGGCCGCCAGCAGCGCGGCCGGCTCGGCCATGCGGCCGACGCCGTGCTCGCCGTGGGAGGCCAGCGCGCCTTCGCCCGGGGCGACGATCGTCACCCCTCGGGCCACCAGCAGCTCGAGATTGGCCTGGGTGGCGGGGTGAGCCCACATGCGGTCGTTCATCGCGGGAGCGAGCACCACCGGACAGCTCGCCGCCAGGGCGGCCGTGCTCAACAGGCTGTCGGCGTGGCCGTGGGCGAGCTTGGCCAGCGTGTTGGCGCCGGCGGGGGCGATCAGGTACAGGTCGGCGCGCTGGGCCAGGGCCAGGTGGCTGATCGGTGCTCGGGCCGGCTCGGGCTCTCCGGGGTAGGCGCCGCGCATCGGGTCAGGCTCGAACTCGTCGGTGAGCACCGGGGCGCCGGTTATCGCCCCAAACGACGCGGCGCCCACGAAGCGCAGGCTCGCCTCGGTCTGGACCACGCGCACCGAATGCCCGGCCTGCACCGCCAGCCGCGCGGTCTCGAGCGCCTTGTAAGCCGCGATCCCGCCGCTCACGCCCAGCAGCAGTCGGGACATGGCGCCCTACCGTCCGCTGCTCGTGTTCCCGATAGTGCGCCGCACCGGTCCGGGGCTAGCGGTAGTGGTACTTGATCTTGCCCTGGGCGACTTCCTCCAGGGCGATCGTCAGATAGTTCTTGGAGCGCGTATCGACCATCGGGGGTGGAAACTCGTCAAACGTTCCTTCACCGAGATTGTGGTAGTAGGAGTTGATCTGGCGCGCGCGCTTGGCGGCGACGACAACGCTCGCGTAGTCGGAGTCGACGTGGTTGAGCAGCTTGTCGATGCGGGGTGAGATCAAGGGTGGCCCTTCTCTGGTCGGTTGAGACAGAGGTTAGCGAGCCGCGAAGTAAGCGCCCGCCGTGACTTGCGACGTCGGTGCCCCGATCCAGAGGCCAATCGGTTCATCGTGCTGCTTGACGGAGAACCGCCCACCCGGGCCGACTTTCACTGGCCGAAGCAGCGTGAGCTTTGGTTCTGCGCCCGTCCCGGATACGCTGCGCGACTGGCGGCTATGCGTCCGCGAGCGCCGCGTGCACGATCGCCTCCAGCTCGTCCGTGGCCTGCTCGAGTGAGTCGTTGACGACCACGCGGCCGAACTCCGGCTGGGCCTGCAGCTCGGCCTCGGCGGTCGCCAGCCGCTGCTCGATCTGCTCGGGAGCGTCGGTTCCGCGTCCTAGGAGGCGAGCGGCGAGCGCGTCGTCTGATGGGGGTGCGATGAACACGGCCAGCGCATCGGGCATCGCCTTTCGGACTTGGCGCGCGCCCTGGAGCTCGATCTCGAGCACGACCGGCACTCCGTCCCGCAGACGTCGGTCGAGCTCTGAGCGCAGCGTCCCGTAGCGGCTGCCCGAATAGGTGGCGTGCTCGATGAACTCGCCCGCCCGCGCCCGCCGATCGAACTCGCCGGCGCTGAGGAAGTGATAGTCGACGCCCGGACGCTCCCCGGGCCGGGGCGGGCGGGTGGTCGCCGAGACCGACAGCTCGAGCTCGGGCAGGCGTTGTTGCAACCCCCGGATCAGGGTGCCCTTGCCGACCCCGGACGGTCCGGTGATGACGAACACCCTGGCCACGATGCGGCCGCCGGAGGCTCAGCGGCGGCGCATCAGCGCCACGAGCTCGTCCCGCTGGCGCTCCGACAGGCCGCCCAGCGTCTTGCTCGGAGAGATCCGGCATTGCGACAGGATCTTGTTGGCCTTCACGCGCCCGTACTTGGGCACGGCGAGCAGCAGGTCGAACACCTTGGCGGTCAGCAGATAATCTGGTGGCCTCAGCAGCAGCTCGCCGATCGGCTGGCGGCCCGCCTTGAGGTCACGCTTGAGCTGGGCGCGGCGGCTGCGGATGTCGTTGGCCCGCTGGAGCGCCTCCATCCGCTGGACGAGCGAGCGTTCGGGTGCGGCAAGCGGCTTGGAGAACGATTCACTGACCGGCGGCATGGGCGGCGACTATACATCCTGAGGCCGGGCGATCAAGGCAAATCGACGCAATTCAGCTCGACCTGAACCTCAGGTTTAGCATTGTCGAGCCTGGTTGCGGCAATAGTGAGGTTTTGCAGGATTTTTCATGTCTCGGCCCAGATCTGGACCGGCGAAGCCCAAGCCTCATCCTCGCACGGCGTTCTCCGGTACCAGATTTCCCCCTGATGGGCTGACCCGGGCGAGCTCGGAGGCGATCCGAGCCCCCGCCGCCGGGTCCCGGAACGTCTCGGTGCCGACCGCCACCACGGTGGCCCCCACCCGGATCAGATCGCGGGCGTCGTGGCCGCTCTGCACGCCTCCGATGCCGACCACCGGAATCCTCACCGCGGAGCAGACGGAGTGGACTTGGGCGAGCGCAATCGCCCGTACCGACGGACCGGACACACCGCCGGTCTCACCGCCCAGCCACGGCTCACCCGAGCCGGGATCCAGTGCCATCCCGCGGACCGTGTTGATCAGCGACACCGCGCTTGCCCCCGCCGACTCGGCCGCAGCGGCCACCGCTGCCACGTCGGACGCATTCGGGGTCAGCTTGACGATCAGCGGCTTGTCGGTCAACGGCCGGACGGCGTCCAGCAACTGCGCCACCTCGCGCGGGTCGGCCCCCATCACCATGCCGGTCTCGACGTTCGGGCAGGACACGTTGAGCTCCAGCGCCGACACCTCATCGCGTTGCGAGAAGGCGCGCACCAGCACCGAGACCTCCTCGCGGCTGAAGCCCATCACGTTGACGATCAGCGGCACGGGCAGGGCGACGAGCTCGGGCAGGTCATGCTCGAGATAGCCCTTCAGCCCCGGGTTGGGCAGTCCGATCGAGTTGATCAGGCCCGCCGGCACCTCCCACAGCCGGGGCGGCGGGTTGCCCTGGCGAGGCTGTACGGTGACCGTCTTGGAGACGAAGGCCGAGAACGGAAACTGCTCGACCAGCCGCCGACCGAAGGCCCGGCGGGCGGCGATTGCGTCAAAGGTTCCCGACGCGTTGATGATCGGATGGGCCAGCGGCAGGCCGCAGAATTGCACGCTCAATCTCCCGCCCCGGCCACCAGCGCGGTTTCGAGCTCCGACGCCCGGATGACCGGACCGTCGACGCACACGCGGACGTAACCGCGCCGGGTCGGCACCACGCACCCGAAGCAGGCGCCGAAACCGCACGCCATTCCGGACTCCATGGCCAGCTGGGCTCCGATCTCGCGCGCAGCGCAGAGGCGGCGGATCGCTTCGAGCATCGCCGGGGGACCGCAGGCATAGACCTCGGCCGCCGGATCGCGCTCCAGCTCGGGCGCGAGCAGCTCTGTGACCAACCCTTGATGGCCGGCGCTGCCGTCGTCGGTCGCAACGCGGGCGCCGCTGAGCAGCATCGCCCCGTGTGCGTGCAGGGCATCTCGAAAGCCCAGGAGCGCGGTCGTGGACAGCCCGAGCTGGTCCTGCCAGATGGCCAGCGGGGCGATCCCCACCCCGCCTCCGACCAGGATCGGTCGCCGTCCCGGCTCGGGTGCGGCGAAGCCCACACCCAGCGGCCCAACCAGCAGCAGGTCCTCGCCCGGCCCCAGCTCGCACAGCCTTGTTGTCCCCGGCCCGACGGCCTCGAGCAGGAACTGCAGCTCGCCGCCCGAGGCCGAGGCGCGCATGACGCTGAACGCTCGGGCCAGGTACGGGCGCTCGGATTCGCCGCCGCCCCACCGCTGCCCGGCGCTCAGCATGTAGAACTGGCCGGCCTGCGGGCGCGGGCCGCCCGGATCGCTGCAGCGCAGCACGACGTAAGCGCCGCGCTGCTCGCGGGCGGCGATCCGCGCTTGCCGGCGGCCGAACGGCGCGGTCACCCGTCCGTCGGTCAATGCACCCCGCTCGGCTTCGGATCCCGCGGCCGGTCGTGGCCGTCGCCCTGGCGGTGGCGGTGGATCTCCTGCAGCGAGATCACCTTCGGCTCGCCTCGGCGCCCGGCCGCGATCGCCCGGGCCGCGGCCATCCCGCCGGCCATCGTGGTGATGCAGGGGATTCCGCGCGTCACCGCGGCCGAGCGGATCTCATAGCCGTCGGCGCGGGCGCCGGTGCCGACGGGCGTGTTGATCACCAGGTCCACTCGGCCCTGCTCGATCCAATCGACCACGTGCGGGGAGCCCTCGCCGATCTTGTTGATGTCCTGCGCCGGAATCCCCATGCGCCGAAACGCCTGTGCGGTTCCACGGGTGGCGACGATCTGAAAGCCCAGGTCGTGCAGCGAAGTCGCGATTCCGGTGGCGGCCGGCTTGTCGCCGTCCGCGACGGTTATGAACACGGTGCCCTGTCCGGGCAGCCGCGCTCCGGCGGCGGCCTGGGCCTTGGCGAACGCGGTCGGGAAGTCCACCGCGATCCCCATCACCTCTCCGGTGGAGCGCATCTCGGGGCCGAGCAGGGAGTCAGCGCCGGCGAAGCGATCGAATGGCAGCACGGCTTCCTTCACGCACACGTGTCCGTTGGTCGGGTCGGCGGGCAGGTCCAGCTCTGAGACGCGCTCGCCGAGCATGATCCGGCAGGCCAGCTTGGCCAGCGGCAGCCCGATCGCCTTGGAGACGAACGGGACGGTTCGAGAGGCCCTGGGATTGGCCTCGATCACATGCAGGCCATCCTCACGGTGGATCGCGAACTGGACGTTGAGCAGCCCGACCACTCCGAGCGCGCGAGCGATCCCGACCGTCTCCTCGCGGATGCGCTCCAGCATCGTGTCGCCCAGGGCGTGGGGCGGCAGCACGCAGGCGGAGTCGCCGGAGTGGATTCCCGCCTCCTCCACGTGCTGCATGATGCCGGCGATCCATACGTCCTCGCCGTCGCATAGAGCGTCGACGTCGACCTCGATCGAGTCCTCGAGGAAGCGGTCCAGGTAGATCTGCACACCCGCGGCGGTGCCGACCCGGTTCAGGTAATCCCGCAGTCCCTCGATGCTGTAGACGATCTCCATCGCCCGGCCGCCGAGCACGTAACTGGGGCGCACCAGCAGCGGAAAGCCGACCTCCGGTGCTCGGTCCAGCGCCTCCTGAGGACTGCTGACGGCCGCGTATGGTGGCGCCTGGTAGCCGAGCGAGTCCAGCAGCGCGCCGAAGCGGGCCCGGTCCTCGGCCAGGTCAATCGCGTCGATGCTGGTGCCGAGGATCGGGATCCCGGCCGCGTGCAATCCCGCGGCCAGCTTGAGCGGCGTCTGACCGCCGAACTGGACGATCACCCCTTCGAGCTTGCTCGTGGGCTTGCCACCCGCTCGGCTTCCGGTCTCTAGCTCGCACACCGCGGTCACGTCCTCGAGCGTCAGCGGCTCGAAGTAGAGCCGGTCTGAGGTGTCGTAGTCCGTCGACACGGTCTCGGGATTGCAGTTGATCATCACCGCGTCGCGCCCGAGCTCGCGCACCGTCTGGGCGGCGTGCACGCAGCAGTAGTCGAACTCGATCCCCTGCCCGATGCGGTTTGGTCCCGAACCGAGGATCACGACGGCAGGGCGCCGGCCGGGCCGCGCCTCGTGATTGGGGCCGTTTGGTCCGGGGCGCTCCCAGCCCGAGTAGAAGTACGGCGTGCGGGCCGCGAACTCCGCCGCGCAGGTGTCGACCGCCTTGAACGTACGCACACCCGAGAACGGCGACTCGGACCCGCGCTCCCCGGCGACCAGGTCGGCGAGCTCGTGCAGGAACCACGGGTCGATCTGGGTGCGGCGCTGCAGCTCGTCGATCGACACCCGGCGGGCCAGCGCCTCGAGCAACAGGTCGTAACGGTCGGCACTCGGGATCTCGAGCCGCGCCAGCAGCTGCTCCTCGTCGGCGGGAAGGCTCGGCTGGGTGTCCAGCTCGCGCGAGCGCAGCGCCTTGGCGAAGGCCTGCTTGAACGTCGGTCCCAGCGCCATCGCCTCCCCCACCGACTTCATGTGCGTGGTCAGACTCAACTCGGCACCGGGGAACTTCTCGAACGCGAACCGCGGCCACTTGACCACGCAGTAGTCGATCGCCGGCTCAAAGCTCGCCGGGGTGGCCCGGGTGATGTCGTTGGGGATCTCCTGCAGGGTGTAGCCGACGGCGAGTCGCGCGGCGATCTTGGCGATCGGAAATCCGGTCGCCTTGCTGGCCAGCGCGCTGGAGCGCGATACGCGGGGGTTCATCTCGATCACCACGATCTCGTCGGTCTCGCGGTTGACGGCGAACTGGACGTTGGAGCCACCGGTCTCGACGCCAACCGCTCGGATCACCGCGATCGCCTGGTCGCGCAGGGCCTGGTACTGCTTGTCGGTGAGCGTCTGCTGCGGGGCGACGCAGACGCTGTCGCCGGTGTGGACGCCCATCGGGTCGAGGTTCTCGATCGAGCAGACGATCACCACGTTGTCGGAATGGTCTCGCATCACCTCGAGCTCGAACTCGCCCCAGCCGAGCACCGACTCCTCCAACAGGACCTGGCCGATCGGCGACGCCGTCAGGCCTCCGCCGACGATCCGCTCGAGCTCGGCCTCGGTTCGCACCACCCCGCCGCCGATCCCGCCGAGGGTGAACGCGGGCCGGACGATGAACGGCAGACCGAGCGTTGTCGCGGCGGCCCGCGCGTCATCCAGGCTGTGGGCGATCGTGCTGCGCGGAACCCGCAATCCGGCGGCGGTCATCGTGTCCCGGAAGCGCTCGCGGTCCTCGGCCCGGTCGATCGCCTCGTAGTCGGCGCCGATCAGCTCGACCTCGTAGCGCGCGAGGGTGCCGTCCTCGTGCAGCGCCTTGGCCAGGTTCAGGGCCGTCTGGCCGCCCAGCGTGGGCAGCAGCGCGTCGGGCTGCTCGCGCTCGATCACCTGCGCCACCGGCCCCGGGAGCAGCGGCTCGACGTAGGTGGTGGTCGCCACCTCGGGATCGGTCATGATCGTGGCCGGGTTGGAGTTGACCAGCACGACCTCATAGCCCTCCTGCACGAGCACCCGACAGGCCTGCGTGCCGGAGTAGTCGAACTCGGCCGCCTGGCCGATCACGATCGGCCCCGAGCCGAGCAGCAGGATCTTGTGGATGTCGTCGCGGCGGGGCATCAGGATGACTTGCCGATGGGGTCGCGGCCCGGCATGGCGTCAGATCGCCGCCGCGGCGATCTCGCCGATGAAGCGGTCAAACAGGTACAGCGAGTCGTGGGGTCCGGGGCCGGCCTCGGGGTGATACTGGACCGTGGCGCCGGGCACGTCACGCAGGGTAAGCCCCTCGACCGTCCGGTCATACAGGTTGATGTGAGTCAGCTCGGCGGCGCCGAAGTCGGTCTCCCAGCGCACCGCCTCGTCGCAATCGATCGTGCGCGCCCCGCTCGGTCCCAGGACCGCAAAGCCGTGGTTCTGGCTGGTGATCTCGGTCCGTCCGGTGGTCAGGTCCTTGACCGGGTGGTTGGCGCCGTGGTGGCCAAAGGGCAGCTTGTAGGTGTCCAGGCCGACGGCACGGCACAGCAGCTGATGGCCGAGGCAGATGCCGTAGACAGGGAGCCTTCCGACCACTTGGCGGACCGTGTCGACGATGTAGTCAAGCGCCCCGGGATCGCCGGGACCGTTGGCCAGGAATACCGCATCGGGCTGTGAGACGAGCAGCTGCCCCGGGCTGGCCGTGCACGGATGCAGCTCGATGGTGGCTCCGCGGCGGCGCAGGTGGTGAACGATCGATGCCTTGACCCCAGTGTCGATCATGGCGATCCGCACGCTCGGCGCGCCCTCTTGCTCGCCCTGGGAGTCGAGCACGACGACTTCGCCGGGCGTCACCTCGCGAGCCAGATCGCGCCCGGTCATCGACGGCTCGGCGGCGATCAGCTCGCGCGCCCGGTGCTCGTCCACGCGAACGGGAAACAGCCCGCCGCGCATCGCGCCGGCGTCTCGGATGTGGCGCACCAGCGCCCGCGTGTCGAGGTCGTGAATGGCCGGGATCCCGCGATCGGTCAGCCAGCTCAGCCAGCCGGCCTGCGCGCCCGCAGCATCCTCGCGGTCCACGCCGGCCCGCATGATCGCGGCCCGCGCGTGCACCCGGTCTGACTCCATCGCCTCGGTGCTGACGCCGTAGTTGCCGATCTGCGGGTAGGTGAAGGCGATCAGCTGCCCGGCGTAGCTGGGGTCGGTCATCGCCTCCTGATAGCCGGACATCGCGGTGGTGAAGACGATCTCGCCCACCGCATACCTATCGCCCCCGCAGGCCAGCCCGTCAAAGCGGGTCCCGTCCTCGAGCAGGACGTAGGCGGTGGCCGGATGGCTCATCGGCGCGGTACCGAGCGCTCGCCATACGGGTCGCCGATCAGCATCGGTCGCCGGAAGGCGACGGCACCGGCGGCCATCGTCAGCAGCACCCGGCCGTGCAGCTTGCGCCCGTCAAAGCAGCAGTTGGCCGAGCGGCTCGCGTAGCCGTCCTCGCCGACGACGAACGCCGCGTCGAGGTCAACCAGGCACAGATTGGCCGGCTCGTCGACCGCGATCCGGGGCGCCTCGAGCTCGTACAGGGCCCCTCCGGCGGTCAGCCGCCGCACGAGCGTCGAGAGCTCGAGCTCGCCGGTCAGCACGAGCTCGGTGTACAGAGCCGCGAACGCGGTCTCCAGTCCGGTCGTCCCCATCGGCGCCTGCTCGAACGGGACCTCCTTCTCGTGGCGCGCGTGCGGCGCGTGGTCGGTGCCGATGCAGTCGATCACGCCGCTCTTGATCGCCTCCACGAGTGCCTGGCGGTCGGGCTCGCTGCGCAACGGCGGGTTCATCTTGAAGCGGCTGTCCAGACTCCGGACGAGATCGTCGGTGAGCGTCAGATGATGCGGGCAGGCCTCGCCGCTGACCCGCGCCCCCGCCTCCTTGGCCGCCGCCAGGGCCCGCACCGACTCGACGCAGGACAGGTGCTGGAAGTGCACCCGAGCGTCCTCGTAGCGCGCCACGGCGCCGTCGCGGGCGACCATCGTGGACTCGCTGATCGAAGGGATCCCCGCCAGACCGAGCCGCGCCGAGACCGCGCCCTCGTGCATCACTCCGTCGCCCGAGAGCTCGGGGTCCTCCTCGTGCAGAGCGACCACACCGCCGCACAGCCGCTGGTACTGCAGGGCCTTGCGCAGCATCCCGGCCGAGACGACCGGTCGGCCGTCGTCGGTGAACCCGAGCGCGCCGGCGTCGCGCAGCTCGGCCATCTCGGTCAGCTCGTCGCCGGCCAGCCCGAGCGTGACCGAGGCCAGAAAGCCGACCGGGACGTGCGCCTCGCCGCGTATGCGCCCGATCAGCGAGCCGAGCACGGCGGCGCCGTCGACCACGGGGCTGGTGTTGGGCATCGCGATCACGGCGCAGAAGCCGCCGGCGGCGGCCGCCGCCGTACCCGTGTCGAGATCCTCCTTGTACTCCTGTCCGGGAGTGCGCAGATGCACGTGGGGATCGACGAAGCCCGGGAACACATGGCGTCCGGCCGCCTCCACCGTGTCCCCGTTGTCCGGCGCCGCCAGCGTCCCGGGAGCTCCGAGCTCGGCGATCCGGCCGCCGCGGATCAGGATGTCGTGGGGTCCGTCGAGGTCGGCCCGGGGGTCCAGGACGTGCGCGCTGCGCAGCAGCAGCTCGGCGCCCGGGCGCTCGGGGGCGAACAGCCGATCCTGGGTCAGCGTGGCCGGGGTCATCACGCGTGCCTCCGCTCGCCCTCGGGCTTGCTGCCCGCTCGGCATCCTGCCTCGCCGAAACGGGTAGCGCCCGAGTCATCCAGCTGGCTCGCCTGATTGGAGGCCGCGTGATTCATCCGGCCGCCACCGCCGCGAGGATCGGCGAGCCGACCAGCAGCTCGTACAGGACCGCCATGCGCACCGCCACCCCCGCCTTGACCTGCTCGCCGATCAACGCCTGCGAGGAGTCGATCGTCTGGCCCGAGAGCTCCACCCCTCGGTTGACCGGCCCAGGGTGCATGACCAGCTGGCTCGGACTCAAGCGCCCTGAGTTGATCTGATACCGGGTGGCGTATTCGCGCAGGGACGGAACGAACGACTGGCGCATCCGCTCGTGCTGCATCCGCAGCACGTAGATGACCTCGGCCGCCGCCACGCCGTCCAGGCTCGAAGTGGCCCGGCAGCCCAGGGCCTCGATCTCACGCGGGATCAGGGTCGGCGGCCCGCAGACGGTGACCTGGGCGCCCATGCTGGTGAAGGCGAGGATGTTTGACCGGGCGACCCGGGAGTGCAGCACGTCGCCCACGATCCAGATGTTCGTGTTCTCCAGTGAGCCGAGCCGGCGGCGCAGGGTGAACACGTCCAGCAGCGCCTGGGTGGGATGCTCGTGCTTGCCGTCCCCGGCGTTGACCACCGCGGCCGAGGTCCAGCCGGCCACTAGCTGCGCGGCACCCACGTGGGGCGAGCGGATCACGATTGCCGCCGGGTCATAGGCCGACATGGTCTGCACGGTGTCCTTGAGCGACTCCCCCTTGTCGACGCTCGAGCCGGCCGAGCGCACGCTGACCACGTCGGCCGACAGGCGCTTGGCCGCGAGCTCGAACGACGAGCTGGTGCGCGTGCTCGCCTCGTAGAACAGGTTCACCACGGTGCGTCCGCGCAGTGCCGGGACCTTTTTTATCTCGCGCCCGGAGACCTCGGCGAAGGACTCGGCGCGGTCGAGGATCCGCTCGATCCCGGCCCGGTCAAGGTCCTCGATCGAGATCAGGTGGCGGGGCATCTCGGTACTCATGCCGCCTTGATCCTCGGCTCGCCGGCCGGGCCGATCGTCACCTCGTCGTGGCCATCGATCTCGTCGATGCAGACGTTGACGCGCTGGCGCTGAGAGGTCGGGAGGTTCTTGCCGACGTAGTCGGGCCGGATCGGCAGCTCTCGGTGGCCCCGGTCGACCAGGGTCGCGAGCTGCACCCGCGCGGGGCGCCCGTAGTCGAAGATCTCGTCGATCGCCGCGCGGACCGTGCGTCCGGTGTAGAGGACGTCGTCGACGATCACGATCGTCTGATCCTCGACCGTGAAGTCCAATTCTGTGGCGTGGACGATCGGCGCGGCCGGCCTGGTCATGAGATCGTCGCGGTAGAAGGAGATGTCCACCGTCCCGAGCGGTATCGCGGGCTCGAGCAGCTCGCTGGTCAGGACCTGCAGCCGTCTGGCCAGGTGCGCGCCGCGGCGCTGGATCCCGACGATGGCCAGCGCGCCGTCAGGGTTCTTCTCGACGATCTCATGAGCGATCCGCATCAGCGTGCGGCGCATGTGGTCGCGGTCGAGGACGACCGTGGTGGCTTCCAAAGGGCTCCTTCCTGGCCTCTCGGGACCGGGTTAAAGGGGCGGACGCTTGCGGTGCGGAGCTTAGCAGCGGCTCCGGCGCGTTCGGCGGCTTCCGCGGCTCCGGCGGCTTCCGCGGCTCCGGCGGCTCCGGGGGTTCAGCGGCTCCGGCGGCTCCGGCGGGTGCCGGGAGTGGTCGGCTTGGCTTCCACGCGAGCCTGCTTTCCCGATGGTGGTCGTTTAGGTGGAAATAGTGGCCACTTAAACGGCCATCATCGGCTGACGGTCAGTCGATGTTCGGCTCGCGGCGGTACAGGACGTGCGGGAGGCCGGCATGCCCGATCTCGCGCTCGTAGGCGAAGCCGGCCTTCCCCATCACCCGGCGCGAGGCGAGATTGTCCGAAAGGGTAAATGCGAACAG
>JAABUU010000944.1_pt1 | contig 56182 bp, 50 predicted proteins | sample 5559301 | NCBI WGS metagenome assembly JAABUU01 (sample SAMN10711884, study PRJNA513360) | rock metagenome | isolation source: Antarctica rocks | place: Antarctica: Victoria Land, Richard Nunatak white
GTGAACACGTTGCTTGAAACACAGCAGCCTGAGTGCAGAACCACATTGGGATAACAATGTGTGGGTTGAAAGACCCTAGAAGCCCTCGGCTTTAGGATTTATTCTTTAGCCGTAGGGAGTTGTCACTCACCACACCCACCTTTCCAGTCGGTTCGCAACTTGCTTTGGCGAAAAACGCTGCGAAAAACAATTTTCTGCCGCAGTACCTGTTCACCAACTATCACGACCTAATATTCTGGTCTCTGCTCCTGACGGAGAAGCGGCGGCAGGAGGGCAGGCCACTGCTTCCGCAGATAGAGCTTGCACTGACACAGCATGTACAGCGCCTTTCTGACAACTGGTTCGTCGAGATGCGCTACCGCGCGGCCCAAGCAACCATAACTGAGATCAATGAGGTATATGAAGGCGTGACCTGGATACGCAACCATTACCGCGACGGTTCTCTTTACACCCCTCGGAGGTAGACCATGTCTTACGCGCAAAGAGTATATCCAAAGAATCCTATTTATGAGGAGTTCGCACATCGCATCGTGGAGGAGATCCGAAATCCGCAGGCGGGCATGGCGGAACCAGTGATCTTGCTGGAAGCTCAAGGGCAACAGACGCCCACTCATCTGTATGTGATCTGGAGCGAGTGGGGGCAACTCACGCAATTGGAGCGATCTGAGATTACCCTGGAAGCCTATCGCGAGGCTAAAGGGAGGGACTTCGCTTCCAATCTCCGCGTCGCCCTAGGTCTGACGCCGGAAGAAGCCGCGCGCATGGGCATTGAGTATGCGCCGCTGGAGCCGGCGGCTTGACAAGGAGACGCGGGAGCAGCCCTGCCTGATGTTTGCATAGCTCGTCGGATGGGTTGGAGTTAAGCCAGGATGGCACTTATCAAGCGGCAGAAGCCGAATGACAGCATCAAAAAGTTTGAGTCCTCCGCACTGCACAAGTATCAAGCGGGCCTGACGTTGATTGACGGCGGCGATGATCGGACGGGGATTGAACAACTCGGATATGCGGCAGAGATGCTGCTGAAAAGCGCCTACTTTCGCTTTATGAAGTCTCGCATCGGTTTGGCAAGGATCACGACTGCCATCACGAGCAGGATGCTCCGGGATGCCGCGCAGGAGGGCGTTCGGTTGCACATCCGCTACGACCCGGAAAGCTATCACAGCCTGTTGTTCTGGGCCTTGCTTCTGGCGGCCATACGAAAAGACCATGCACAGCCGCTGCCGTCGGAACTAGAAAAGGAAATGCTGGTGCGTATCAGGCAGCTTCATCTCATTTGGATGATCGAGGACCGCTATCAGCCCAAGCAATATCCGACGGAGGAAGTGCTGCTGATGCGCGCCAACGTCGCCTGGATTCGCGATAACCATCAACAGCTTTGGAGGTAACCCATGCCATTCGCCTATCTGACCCATAGTACCCAGGCAAGGTTTCTTGAACTGGAGACACGGCTTTTACAGGAGTGGAGACACCCGCAGCGGGAGGCCGTAGAGCCGATCATCATCGAAGAGCGGGCGGGGCGGGATGGCCCGCCGGACCTCTACGTCATCTGGCACGAGTGGGCAGACATCAGCCGCTCGGAGCGTTCCAAGATTATACTGAATGCTTATGAGCAGCGGTACGGCAGAGAGGCCGCCCTGGAAGTCATGGTCGCGACCGGCTACACGGCGGACGAAGCCGACCGCATGGGCATCGAGTATGCGCCGCTGGAACCGGTGGCTTGAGCGCCATGCCTGTTCTGGACACGACTGAATTTGACTTCTCGCAGGAGCACGCGCTGGGGACGAGCAAGGTCGCCCGGCGCGTGGCGACGGTGCGCAACGAGAACGCGCAGGCGGTGCTGCATGTGGGCCTGAAGTCGCCCGTGCCGTGGCTGGACCTGTACCCGTCCGAGTTCGCGCTGGCCCCGTCCGAGGCGCAGGCGGTCGTGGTGGAGCTCAGGCCGGAGCGGGCGGGGCACGCGGCCCTGGCCCCGGCGCAGGTCTCGCTGTTCGGGCAGTATCTGGCCGTGCAGGCGGCGGATGCCGCCGCGCTGCCCGCCGATGTCGCGATGGGCATCGCCGTCATCCCGCCCGTCGCGAACTGTCCGCACTGCGCCGCCGATCTGGCCGAGGGCGCGACCGAGTGCCGCCGGTGCGGGGAGCGCATCCGGCTGTGCCCGGTCTGCGGGACGCCGAACACCTGGCTCGCCCGCGCCTGCCGGCTGAACCCCGGCCATGTCCTGCGGACCCAGGCGGACTGGCGGATGGCGCCGGGCGGGGACGCCGGCCACGCCCTGGCGTCCGAGCGTCCGCTCGGCGCGCATCTGGCCCGCCGCTGGTCATTCCCCAGCTTTGCGCCCACGCGCGCCGCCGACACCCTGGAATGGAGCGCGCCGCTGGCCGCCTTCGGCATGGTAGTCGCGGCGGCCATTGACTCCGAGGCGGGCCGCGCGACGATCCATGCCTTTGAATTGGCGACAGGGGCCGCCCTGTGGGACTTCGACCTGCCGGACGGGCGCGGGCTGTACCCGGACCGGGGCGCGATGGCGCTCTCCGAGGATGGGATGCTGTACGCGGCGACGCTGGGCGGCTCGGTGCTGGCGATGGACGTGATCCGGGGGACGCGCCGCTGGGAGGCAAAGGCGGGCGGGGCCGTCTACGGCGGCGTCACCGTCGCCGATGACTGTCTGCTGGTCCCGGCGGGGACGGATTTGGCAGTGTTGAACCGGGACGACGGGCGGCCCGTGCGGGCGCTGCCGGTCGGCGGCCAATTGGACACCGCGCCGGCGGCCTGGGGCGGCGGCGTCTTCGTGGGCAGCGACGACCATCGGGTGCGGGCCTTCGACCTCGCCACGGGGGCCGAAGCGTGGGCAACCGAGACGGACGGCCCGTTCGACGCCGCGCCGCTCGTCCGGGAGGGCATCGTGTACGCCGCGACCATGACGGGCACGGTTTGGGCGCTGGATGCGGCGACGGGCGCCGTCCGCTGGAAGACCAATGTCTCGTCCCGCCCCGTCGCCGTGTCTCCCGCGCTGTCGCACGATGGCCTGTTGTATGTCGCCTGTGACGACGGCTTTCTGCACATCGTCGCCGCCGCGACGGGCAACCTGATTCGCTCGCGCCGCGTGAGCAATGCCCCCCTGCGCTGCGCCCCGGCCTGCGGCGGCCACACCGTGTTCGCGGGCGCGGACGACGGCAACCTTTACTCGCTGGACGCCGACTACACTGTGCAGCGCGCCTATGAGACGACGCCCGGCACGCGCCTGGCGACGGCGGGGCTGGCGCTGTACGGGGATTTTCTTATCTGCGCCGCGACCAACGGCGTGCTATACGTCTTGCAGGCGACGGTTTAGAGGCCCCGCCCTGAACGGCGGTTTCCCAGGGCTGAAGGCTTTATTGGGGTAACCCCTGGGCTTTAGAAGTGCAAGCGCCCACTTGCGTGGGCGCAAGATGAAGGGAGATGGGGAGAAGAGGGCGCGATGAATCGCGCCCCTACAGCATTCTCCGATGCCCGCATTCTCCGATGCCCGTCGGGTGCAGTGGCTCCGCGCAGGCGGGGATTTGCTCTCTTAAAGCCCAGGGTTACCCCAATAAAGCCTTCAGCCCTGGGAAGACTGATGCACAAGGTCTACGGTTGCTAAGTCAAGATTCGGATGCTAAGTCAAGATTCGGAACAGATGCCGCCCACAGCGCCCTCGGATACCCCGCGCCGGCACGCGGGCAACGCGCCCTACCGCCTGCTGGATGCCTGGCGCGGTTTCGCCGCCCTGTGGGTGGTGATGCTGCACGTCTCCCTGGTGGGCATTCCGGCCCCGATTTATGCGTTCAGCCAGTTCGGTCTCCTGGGCGTCCCGATGTTCTTTGTCATCTCGGGGTACTGCATCGCCAGCGCCGCCGTGCGGTCGCTGAACGCCCCCCAGCCCGTGGCGCACTTCCTGCGGGCACGGGTGCGGCGCATCTACCCGCCTTACATTCTGGCCTCGCTCGTCGCCGCCGGCCTTTCCGCCGCGCTGTCCCTGCTGATCCGGCGCCATGTCCTGCCCAGCAGCCAGCTTGCCGACTTGGACATTTTCCACCAGCCGTTGCGCTTCTATGTCGCCGCGCTCACCCTGACGCAAGTGCCGCTTCATACGCCTTTTCTGATTCGCGTCTTTTGGAGCCTGTGCTATGAAGCGGCCTTCTACGCGGTCGTCGCCGCGCTTCTCCTGGCAGCCTTGAGGATAAACCAGACGCCGCGCCTGCTGGACGCGCTGGGGGTTGTGACGCTGGGTGCGCTGCTCTGGCTCAATCTGCGCGGGGAGGCGTGTCCGTTTCCCTGGAACCTGTGGCCGCAGTTCGGGTTCGGCGTTCTCGTCTACCAGGGGCTGGCGCAGCCGGAGCGCCGGTGGCCGCGCGTCCTGTTTCTGCTTTGCGCCGCGCTGCTGATCGTGTTCGCCGCGCGGCATGAGTACCGTGGCGTCCTGGACCCACAACTTCTCACCGTGCGGACCGGATTCAGCCTGGCATTTGCGGTTGTCCTGCTGGCGCTTTTCCGCTGGGACGGCGTTTTGACCGCCTGCCGGCCCCTGCGGCTGTTTTCCTCGGTGGGGCTGTTTTCGTACAGCCTGTATCTGATCCACCTGCTGGCGCTGGGCGTGGTGACGCAGGGGTTGCAGCGGATGGCTGTCCTCGCGGCGCACCCTTTGCCGCTGTATCTGGTCAAGATCGCCGTCTGCCTCCTGATCGGCTGGCTTTTCTTCCACGTCTGCGAGCGGCCTTTCCTGAACACCCGCCAGCGCCAGGCGAGGCGCGAGACGCCGCCGGTCGCGACCGGCGGAACGGGCGCTACTTGATGGCGAACGTCTCCATGTACGTCCCCTGCGGCAGCGCCTTCGCGCGGACGGCGCCGGGTCCGCCCGAAACTTTCTCCGGCGTGAGATACTTAACGTGACCATCTACGGTGAGGAAGTTCAGGCCATAGGTGGTTTGGGGGGTGTCTCCGTCATGGCGCTTGCTGTCCTGCGGCGCGCTCAGTCTGGTCGCGCTGACGGTTTCGACGGTTGCGGGATCGCAGTTCAGAGTTGTGAACTCATACAGTTCGACCGTAGCGGCAGGGGTTGCCAGATCGTTCACGGATCGTTTGACGAGGTTCTGGTTCTCCGCGTAGGAGACATAGCTGCCCTCGTGCGGATCATTCGGGCAGTGGTAGACGCCGGTGGACTTGGTATATGGATAGAGTTGCCCTGCCCAGCCGTTGCCCACCACTTTGAAGCCTGTTGGAAAGCCTCCATCGGCGTCTTGCTCGTACTGTATTATAGCAAGGCCAAGCTGCTTCAGATCTGACTGACAGGATGCGCGGCGGTTGTTGGTGACGGGCTTCTGAAACACCGGAAATAGAACAGCGGCGACGACGGCGATGATGACGAGGGCGTAGACGATCTCCATGAAGGTGACGCCGGCGCGGGAACGACGGGACATGAGACGGTTCCTCCTTTGTGGAGCAGTCGCTCAGGCGGCTTGAGAGGCGAGTTCTTTGACGGGCAGCGCGGCGGGGGCGTCCGCCGTGACCTTGCGGAAATCTTCAAGATGGGCCGTGTGACCGTCCTCGCGCCAGACGTTCACCACTGTCGCCTCCACTTCGTCGCCGGGATGAACTTCTACGGAGAGCCGCCGGAAGAGGTCAGGGTCAAGGATAGGGAACAGGAAGGTGAAGTGACGCACCGCGCCGCCGACGCCAACCGCGCGCTTCCGCACCATGAGAGCCGGGGGTTCCTTATCCGTGATCCCGATGACCGTTGCCCTGGTGACTACCCGCGTTGTCGTTTCCATCGTTATCCCTCCTGCGAACCTGATCCAAGGGCGGCAGCCGCTCATCTTCCGGCGGCAAATCAACCGTATTTTCGCCCCTCCCGAAGGTCAGGATCGCTTCCCCCTGCGCCAGATCGTAAAATGCAATCTGATTACAGCGAACGGCTAGGGTAAAGGCATCTTCCCGTTCCGGGAGAGCCGTCGAGACATCAAGGTACGTCTCATCCTCAGTGACATTGTACCACGTCCCGACGTTGTTGCGCGGGTCGAGCAACAGGCGGTGATTCTCCCGAATAAAGCCGCGCACAAACAGTGGGCTGATCAAAGGACCCGCCTCGATTGCCGAGGCTTCAGGGAAGACGGAGACCGCGAACAGCGGCTGCCCCGACATATCCCCAAAGTACGGATTGAACGTCGCGCCGCCGTTCTGATGGTGCAGGCGGACGAGGTGCGCGGCCATCTCGTCCAGGGCGAGCGGCTCCGGCAGGGTCGTGGCCGGGTCGGAGAGATAATCCCGCAGGTCCGTGGCGGTGCGCGGCATTCCTTGCCTCCTTCGCCGTCTATTCGAATAGCGCCTCGACGAAGGTGCGGGGGTTGAAGTATTCCATGTCGCCGGGCTTCTCGCCGGTCCCGATGAGCTTGATGGGGACGCCGAGTTCGTCCTTGATGGTGATGACGATGCCGCCGCGCGCCGTGCCGTCGAGCTTGGCGAGGATCAGGCCCGTCACGCTGACGGCGTTCTTGAACTCGCGGGCCTGGTTGACGGCGTTCTGGCCGGTCGTGGCGTCCAGGACCAGCAGGGTCTCGTCGGCGGAGCGGCCCCCGAGTTCGCGCATGACGACCCGGTTGATCTTTTTGAGTTCTTCCATGAGGTTGGCCTTGTTGTGCAGGCGGCCCGCCGTGTCAATGATGAGGTAGTCGGCCCCGCGCGCCTTGGCGGCCTGGAGGGCATCAAAGACAACCGCCGCCGGGTCGGCCCCATCGCGGCCTTTGACGACCTCGACGCCGATGCGCTCGCCCCAGAGCGCGAGCTGGTCCACGGCGGCGGCGCGGAAGGTGTCGGCGGCAGCGAGGACGACGCGCTTGCGCTCGCCTTTGAGCTTGTGGGCGAGCTTGGCGATGCTGGTCGTCTTGCCGACGCCGTTGACGCCGACAACGAGGTAGACGGTCGGCGCAGACGGCGAGACGTTCAGGGCGGGGGTTTTGGCGTCGTCGGCCACCAGGGTCTCCCACAGGAAGCGCCGGAGGTAGTCGGTGACGTCGCCGGCGTTGTGAAGCATGTTGTCCCGGACCATGCCGCGCAGGGCGTCCATCGCGCGCATGGTCGTGTGGACGTTGAGGTCCGCTCCGATCAGCGACTCTTCGAGTTCCTCGAACAGCTCTTCGTCAATTTTGCCCCGCCCGGTGACCATCTGGTCTACCTTCTGGAAGATGCTTTTGAACAGTCCGCGTTTGAGCATGTATTACCTTTGCAACGGCCCGGCCTTGAAAGGCCGGGCTACCCGGAGTGAAAGTGCCTCCGGCACTGAAGACAAGCCCCGTAGGGGCGCGATTCATCGCGCCCTATTCTCTGGCCGCGCCCCCGTGGGAGTGGGCGCGATGAATCGCGCCCCTACATGACTCCCTTCCCTCAGCCGCGCAGCGGTTTTCACCCAGGATAGCCCGGCCTTTCAAGGCCGGGTTCCTACCCGAACCGATGGGTGGTCGTCGGCACGAAATAAGTAATCAAAGCAGCAAGCAGGCCGCCGAGCAAGAGATAATTGGCGCGCGGGCCGCGCCACTGGGCCAGCGTGTGCAGGGCAAGGTAGACGCCGTAGACCAGCCAGGTCACAACCGACGTCAGCACCATCGGGTCCGCGCCCCAATGCCCCCCGAAGCGTCCGGCCCGGGCTTCTACGACGCCCGCCGCCAGGCCGACGGTCAGGAGCGGGAAGGCGAAAGCGACGAGGGCGAAGGCGAGGTGGTCCAGACTGGCGAGCGGCGGCAATTTGCCAAACAGGCCGCCCGCCAGGCGCTTGCGCTTGAGCATCCGGTGCTGGGCCAGGTACAGCGCGGCGCAGCCAAAGGCCAGCACTAAAAGGCCGAAGGCGAACAGGATCGCCAGGATGTGCAGGCTGATCAGGCGCGAGTTGAGGAGCGGCGTCGCGGCCGTCAGTGTCGCGGGTGTCAGCCCGGCGGGCGGGGCCGGGTGCAGAAATGCACCCGCAAACAGGCACAGGAAGGCGGCGGGCAGGGCGACCGCGCCCAGGGCCGTCGGCTTGGGCCTGAGCAAGAGTTCCAAGGCGAGATAGGCCAGCGCGACGGCCCAGGCCGAAGCGGACAGCGTCTCGGCGGGCGTCGTGAACGGCGTCTGGTGCGTTCGGGCGCAGTGGACGCCGATGGCGACGGTGTGCAGCGCGACGGCGCCCATCGTGGCGAGCCGGCCCGAGAGGGCCAGCGCGGGCAGGCGCAGGAGCAGGTGGGCGCCGTAGGCGGCGGAGCCGAGCAGGTACAGCGCGGCGGCGGCGACAAGGAAGGCGGCTTCAGTCATGGGCCGCCTCCGCCCCCAATTCTGGAGAGGATCGCCCCCTAACCCCCAATTCTGGGGGGACCGGAGAAGATATGGCGAAGGCCCCTGCGGCTTCTTTTCCAGCTGCCCCAGGATTGGGGGCAGGGGGGGTCTCAGGGACGGGCGCGTCTTCCACCCCAAAGGCGCGGCGGATGGCGTCGAGCGCGGTAGCCCCGTCCTCGGCTTCCGGCGCGGCCTTGATGGCGACGGTGGCGGGGTGGGCGATCTTGCCCGTCAGCGCGGACATAGCGGCCTCGACCGCGCGCCAGTCCCGGTCGGACAGGCCGGGCAGACGGGCGCGCAGGCGAGTGAGTTCCGCCTGACGGACGTCGTCCAGCTTTTGCCGGACGGCGACGACGAGGGGGGCAACGCCCAGGGCGCGCTCCCAGCGGCCATACTCGGTGACGGACGCTTCGACGATCTCCCGCGCGCGCGCGATCTCCCCGGCCCGCGCCTGACGCGCCCCGGCGACCAGCTCCTGCAAATCGTCTATGTTATAGAGGTAGGCGTTTTCCAGCCGGCCCACTTCGGCTTCCACGTCGCGCGGGACGGCGATGTCCACGAGGTACAAGGGGCGGCCCCGGCGGGCGCGCATGACGTCGTGCATCAGGGCGCGCGTGACGATGGGGTGCGGGGCGGCGGTGGAGCAGACGACGATGTCGGATGTTTGCAACAACTGCGGCAGGTCGTCGAAGCGCCGCGCCGACCCGCCGAACTGACCGGCCAGCGCAACGGCCTTTTCGTAGGTGCGGTTGGCGACCAGGACGGCAGGGGCGCCCGCTGCCTGCAAGTGCCGGGCGGTGACTTCGCTCATCTTGCCCGCGCCCAGCACCAGGACGGTGTGGCCGGACAGCGATTCGCCGAAAATCTGGGTCGCCAGTTCGACCGCCGCCGCGCCGACGGAAAACGTCCCGCGCGCGATGCCGGTTTCGGTCCGAGCGCGCTTGCCGGCCACAAGGGCCTCCTGAAACAATCTATTCAGCCGCGTCCCGACGCTCCGCGCGGCCTGCGCGGCTTCGAGAGCGGTCTTGACCTGCCGCTGGATGTCCGGCTCGCCCAAGATCATCGAATCCAGGCCGGACGCGACCGAAAACAGGTGATTGGCCGCCGCGCCCGCCCGGTAGCAGTAGAGATGCCCGTCGAACTCGCGCCGGGACAGGCCGTGCCAGCCCGCCAGGAACTCCGCCAGCGCGTCTTCCGGCGGCGCGGCGTCGGCCGCTGCGACGGCGTAGGCTTCGGTCCGGTTGCAGGTGGACAGCAGGGCGCCCTCGCGCACGTCCGGCAGCCGCGTCAGCGCTTGGAGGGCGCGCGGCAGCTCACGGTCTCCAATTGCCAGTTTCTCGCGCACTTCAATGGGGGCGCTGTTGTGATTTATTCCGAGGACGAGGAGAGACATTGCCTGATTCGCGTCTCCGCTTCTAATTGTTTGCCCGCTGCCAGCAGTTCATGGACCTCGGCATCATCCAGCACACGCTTGACGGCGGCCCGGCGTCCAGCCTCGTCGGGGTTCGTTTTGACAATTTCGCGCATCGCGCCGAACATCTCTACCAGATCCGCCCATTCCAGCCCGAACTCGGCCTCCAATCGCTCGCGCAGAACGGCCGCCAGGGTCGGCCCGGCCCCGCCGGTCGAGACCGTCAGCAGCAGATCGCCGCGCCGGACCGTCGCCGGGGACACGAAGCTGCCTGCGCCGGGATCGTCGGCACACAGCGCCAAGAGGTTCCGTTCGGACGCCTCGCGCGTCACGGCGGCATTGACCTCGCGACTGTTCGCGCAGGCTAGGACTAGAAACACCCCATCGAGGCGCCCGGTTCCATACCGCTCCCGTCGCCATTCGATTTCGCCATTTTTCGCCATCGCTTGCAGCGCGGGCGTCGCTTCCGGCGACACCAGCAGGACATCCGCCCCCGCCGCCCGCAGCCCCGCGACCTTGCGCGCGGCGACGCCCCCGCCGCCGACGACGAGGCAGCGGCGGCCTTGCAGGTTGAGGTGGATCGGGTACAAGTCCATTCGTGCCTTTATTGTACCCGATTAGGGATATAGGAGGGACAGAAACGGCTTTTGCCTGCCATTTCGCTTGCGTCGCCTGGCGGAGAAGTGGTAAAGTAAAAGAGACAGCCCTGGCAGGCTGTCTCTTCCAACTTGGACAGGAAGGAGGTGTATCTCCAATGTCCAAAAATGTGCGACGGGCCATTGTACGGGTCCGACCCATCGCGCAAGTGATCGCGGCGGTTGCGTCAACAATCGCAGCGATCTTCCAGATTCTGAAAAGCCTCGGCTTCTAGTCTCTGGTGAGAAGAAGGGGATCGCTGGAGGGCGGTTCCCTTCTTTTTGCTGTGTGAGATGCTGGGATGTCCCCCCTACATCCACAGCAGCAAACTGTTAGTTCGTTATAACGCAGTGTTATATAATGAGTTTGACACCTAGACCACTAGTTGTCAATAGTTTTATAAAAGTTTTACAACAGTTGTGCAATGGTTTTATAACACCTTATCGGTCGTTAGGTTCATTTTATCTACTGTCCCCTGTGGCGGCAGCATCAGGTAAAGTTCTTGTTCCAGCTCATGGCTGCCCCTCCTCAAACTGTCGCCAGCGCAGGAGGCGCATGGGGAGGCGGAACCAGGGATTGCGGGAGGGCGTTCGGACCGTGACCACGCTGTCGCCGGAGAGCACGTTCGGGTCGGCCTCGATCCAGGTGTGGTTGCCGAGGTAAGCCAGCGTGTGCGCGCCGCTTACGGTGACGGCGATGTCGCCGGGGAGCAGGCGCGTGTCGTCCAGCGCGTTCAGGCTGGGAGTCGTGAGTAGAAGGCGGGTCTCGCCGCGATAGCCTTCGCCGAGCGCTTTGGCGGAGCGATTGTGCCACCAGAGGGACAGGCCCGCGCGCAGCAGGCGCGGGTTGGCAGTCATCAGCCCTTGCGCGAAATCGCCGTCAATCAGGCCGCGCTCGACCAGGCCGGAGCAGTCAATTCCCTGACTGTTGCCGCCGCCCCACAGGTAGCGCGTCCCTCTGTAGTGCTGGAGCGAGATGGTGTAGGCGCGGCGGAGCGTGGCCGGGTCAGGAGTGTGGCCCGGCAGGAGCAGGCCAGCCGGGAGGAGCGCGAGGGCAAGGCAGAGGACACGAATCGGCTTGCGGGCATGGCCGAGGCCGAGCGCCCCACCCCACAGGCCCAGGACGCAGAGGACAAGGGCGAGGTGCAGCGCGCCGAGCCGGATCGGGCAGAGGAGCAGGCCGACCAGCAGCGGCCAAAGAAGGAGCCAAAGGGCAAAGCTGAGTTTGCGGGTGCGTCGCAACGACATGGGCTTTCATTGTCAGGAGCGTCAGTTCATCGGGAGGCCGTGCCCCCGCCCGGAGGAACGCGGCTCAGGTAGACGCGGCTGTAGTTCCACTCGTAGAACTTGCCGGCGAAGGCGGAGGCGGGGAGGGGGTGGTTGACGCTGCCGACCTGGGTGTGGCCCCAGCCGCCGTCGAACAGGAAGACCAGGTCAATCGGCTCGTCGGCGGCCTTGTTGCCGTAGGTCCAGAAGTAGTCGGAGCCGCTTTGGACCGGCACCCCGTCCACATACATGGCGAAGGTGTTGTCCTTTTTGTAGTGCCAGGTCCAGATGTGGTACTGGGAGGCGTCATAGTTCTTGATGCCGCGCTCGGCCATCGTCTTGCCCCAGTCCCCATAGGCGTAGGCGTCCTTGCTGGGGGTGGCGACGGTGTTGACGTGCCAGAAGCGGCCGTCGTAGTTGGTGTTGCCGCCGCCGTTGTCGTAGCCGAAGCTCTCCACCAGGTCGTGCTCGGCCCCCTGGGCGTGGCCGTCCCACTTCCACTTGTTGCCCGCCGTCCAGAGCGCGAACCAGAAGTAGGGCGGGGGGACGTAGCGCACGCGCGTCTCCCAGACGATGTCTTGGCCCAGCAGCGAGCCGCCGCGCGGCAGGTTCCACTTCGCCATGAACGAGCCGTTGCCGGCGTTGTGCCGGTTCGGGTCCACCGTCGTCGCCCCGTTCAGGGGGACGAGGAAAGTTTTCAGCGAGTCCGCCGTCCACTGCCGCACGGGCGGGCTGCTGACGCCTTCGACGGGCTGATGGGCCAGCGCGTCGGCGGCGTCGGGGGCGACGGTGACGGCGCCGTAGTTGGTTCCGTTGCCGATGGTGCCGAACTGGTCATGGTAGAAGAAGTTGGCGCTCATGTCCGCGTAGTTCTTGACCGTGCCGCCCGTGCCGAAATGCCAGTTCTTGACCAGGACCATGCCCGGCCCGCCGATTCCGAACGACGGGGCCGGGCCGACGGCGGGGCTGTCAACGGTCCCGCCGCCGAGGGTTTCTTGAGGCAGGACTGGGTGCGCTCTCCTCTTCGCGGCTTGGGCCGGCCTGGCTTTCGTCCGGTGCGCCTTCGCCCGCGCGGCCCCGGTTTGGGGCGCAAGGCCAACGAGGAGCGCGGCGGCTCCGAGGAGAAGGGGAGCGATTCTGGAAACTTGCATGGTGTTGACTCCGAGTTCCGTTTGCCCGCTCGGCTGCGGCGCGGCCCGACAATCATAGCATGGATCGCTGAACCCGTCAAGGCGGGGTGTCTATCGGACAGGGCGATTGCATTAGGAACAGGGCGATTGCATTAGGAAGGGCAGGCACGGGGGACAGAGGGCAGGCACGGGGGCCTGCCCCTACGGATAATGGGCGCGTAGGGGCAACCCCCCGTGGTTGCCCTCTCTATGCAATTGACCTGGTCTACACGAACGCGACCATGACTTCGCTGGCGAGGAAGACGCCTTGCGGCGTCAGGCGCAGGGCGTCGCCGGCGACTTCCAGCAGGCCGCGCCGGGTGAAGGTCTCGACCTCGGCGGCGAACTTCTCGCGCGGGTCTATGCCGAAGCGTTCTTGAAAGCGGAGGCAGTCCACACCTTCCCCGGTGAGGCGCAGGCCGAGCATCATGGTCTCGGCCATCGTTTCCTCGACGGTCAGAGCCTCAACCGACAAGGTCAGGGCACTGCCATTCTCAATGGCCTCGGCGTATTTGGCGGGGGATTTGATGTTCATCCGGCGCTTGCCGTCCAGATAGGAGACCGCCCCGCAGCCGAAGCCGTGGTAGGGTTCGTTGCGCCAGTAGTGGAGGTTGTGGCGGCTTTCGCGGCCCGGACGGGCGAAGTTGGCGATCTCGTACTGGGCATAACCGGCCCCCTGGGCCGTCTCGCGGGCCAGGGCGAACATGTCGGCGGCGAGGTCGTCGCCCGGCAGGGGCAGGCGGCCTTTTTGCTGCAAGGTGTAAAAGCCCGTCCCTTCCTCGACAATGAGCGAGTAGAGCGAAAGGTGGTCCGTTTCCAGGGCGAGGGCCTGATCGAGCGTGTCGCGCCACTGAGTCAAAGTCTGGCGCGGGAGGGCGAACATCAGGTCAATGGAGACGTTCTCGAAGCCCGCCGCGCGGGCGGCACGGACGGCATTTTTAGCCTCCTGGGCGGAGTGGATGCGGTCTAAAGTTTTCAGCAGGTCGCCGTCGAAGGATTGGACGCCGAAGGAGATGCGACCAAAGCCCGCCGCGCGCAGGACTTCGAGGTGCCGCACGTCCATCGTGCCGGGGTTGGCCTCGGTCGTGATCTCGGCGTCGGCGGTGACGGCCAGCGTTTCGAGCACGGCGCGCAGGAGGGCGGCTTCATCGGTCGCGGGAATGGCGGTGGGGGTGCCGCCGCCGAAGAAAATGGTGTCTACGGGAGAAGCCCCCACCCCCGGCCCCTCTCCCGCTTGCGGGGGAGGGGGGTCAGACAAGATGGCGGGAGAGGATCGGCGGATCTCCTGCGTCAAGGCGCGGACGTAGCGAGTCACCGAGCCTTCGGTGTAGCCCGAATACGAGTTGAAGTCGCAGTAAGCGCACTTGCGGACGCAAAAGGGGATGTGGACGTAGCAGCCGATGGCGTTCATGGGGGTATTGTACCTGAAGAGGCTTCATCTGCGGCGCGTGCTTAATCGGCCTGTAGAGAGGCCCCGGCACTGAAAGTGCCGGTCTCTTCCCAGTGAAAGTCGCTCCGCGACTAAGGAAAGGAACCCGGCCCCTACACCGGAGGGCGTAGGGGCCGGGTCGCCCAGGGCGATTGCCTCTGGCGTGCCCGGCACTGAAAGTGCCGGTCTACCCTGCGTGAAAGTCGCTCCGCGACTGGGGAAGAAGGAGGAAGACAAGAAGGAGGGCAGGGGCAAGCCCTGCCCCTACGGGGGCTTCTCTTCAGCCATCCTCAGTGCCGGAGGCACTTCCACTTGCGAGTAGACCGGCACTTTCAGTGCCCGGCACTTTCAGTGCCGGGCACGCCAGAGGCAATTGCCCTGCCGGGTCGCCCGACCCTCTTCCCCCGTGAGGCTCCCCTTGACGCCGCCTCCTCTTGTACCTTATACTAGGGGCATGACGCTGAAATCGCTTCCGCCCTGGGTGCCGTATGCGGCCCCGTTCGTTCTGTTTCTGCTGATGACGATGATAGACAGTCACCTGCCGCCTGCCGCGTTTCCCCTTGCCTACGCGGTCAAGATGGCGGTGGTGGGCGGGGCGATCGTCGCGTTGCGCGGCTTCTTTCCCGAAGCGCGGCCCGGCGGGGGCGGTTGGGCGGCGGCGACGGCGCTGGGAGTGGTCTTGGGGATCACCTGGACGTGGATTGACCTGCACACGCCGCATTTCGCGTTTCTGGGGACGCGGACGGGGTTCAACCCGAACCGCGAGATCGCGACCCCGGCGGGGATCGTGTTTTTTCTGTTTGTGCGGTTTCTGGGGCTGGTCGTCGTGGTTCCTATCGTGGAGGAGTTGTTCTACCGGGGCTTTTTGCTGCGGTTCGTGACGGATGTGGATGACTTTCGGCGCGTCCCGACCGGAACATTTTCCGCGCCGGCGCTTCTAGCAAATGTCGTCCTGTTCGCGCTGTCGCACCCGGAGTGGCTGGCGGCGGCGATCTTCGCGCTGGCGATGTGCCTGCTGCTGCGGTACACCAAGAACCTGTTCACCTGCATCCTGGCGCATGGGGTGACGAACCTGCTGCTGGGCGTGTACATCCTGCACACAGGACAATGGCAGTATTGGTAGAGTGAAAATTGAAGGGGCGCAGGCGTCTCAGCCTCTAAAGATGTGGAGGGTTACGATGACACGAACACTGATTTACAGCACGCTGGCCGCCATGACACTGGCGGCGGGGCCGGCGCGGAGCCAGGCGGAGATCGCCCGGCCCCTCCCCTCCCTGCTGTCGGTCTCGCAGGGGCTGACGGCGCATGGGCACGGGGAGATCAAAGTCAAGCCGGACATCGCCCGGCTGACGGCGGGGGTGGTGACGCAGGCCAGGGATCAGGCCCAGGCGACCCAGGACAATGCCCGCAAGATGACTGCCCTGCTGGCGGCCGTCAAGGGCCTGAAGATCGCCGGGCGGGACATCCAGACGCAGGGCTATTCGGTGGAACCCCAGTACGACTACGGCAGCGGCCATGCGCCGATTCTGACGGGCTATCAGGTGACCAACTCGGTCCAGGTGACGCTGCACGATCTGTCGCAGGCCGGGGCGCTGATTGACGCGGCGACCCAGGCGGGGGCGAGTCAAGTGAACGGCGTGTCCTACGAGCTTTCCGACCCGGCGGCGGCACAGGACCAGGCCCTGCGCCGGGCGGTTGCCAATGCCCGCCGGCGGGCATCGGCAATGGCGGATGCGCTGGGGATCGGGCTGGGCAACCCGCTGTCGCTGAACGACGGCGAGGCGGCGGCCCCGGTGCAGCCGCTCTTCCAGATGCGGAGGATGGCAATGGCCGCCTCGGACGCGGCCCCGGCGACGCCGATTGCCGCCCAGGAGATCACGGTGACGGCGGATGTGACGCTGGTGTATGCGATGGGGGCGGCGAAATAGAAGAGGCCCCGGCACTGGAAGTGCCGGCCTACTCTCAGTGAAAGTCGCTCCGCGACTGCGGATTAGCCCCGGTGATCATGTCCTCAGTGCCGGAGGCACTTTCATTCAGAGTAGACCGGCACTTCCAGTGCCGGGGCCTTTTTGTCGGGTGGGGCGGACGCGCGGAGCAGGCGGTTGTCAATCAGGCGCACGGGGCCGAAGGCGGCGGCGACGAGGGCGACGGCGCCGTTCTCGATGGTAGCGACTTCTTGCAGCGTTTCCGGGTGGACGACGACCGCGTAGTCTATGCGGGCCAGCGGCTGGGCTTCGATGGTCCGGCGCATCCCGGCGGCGATCTGGGAGGCGTCCTGCACGCCCGTGTCGGCGATGGACTGGGCGTTGTCCAGGGCGCTGGACAGGGCGAGGGCGGCGCGGCGCTGGTCGGGGGCCAACCGGACGTTGCGGGAGGAGAGGGCCAGGCCGTCCGGCTCGCGCAGGGTGGGCAGGCCGATGATCTCGGTCGGGATGTCCAGGTCGCGGGCCAGCGCCTTGACAATTTGAAGCTGCTGCCAGTCCTTTTCGCCGAAGTAGGCGCGGTCGGACCCGGCAAGGTTCAGCAGTTTGGCGACGACCGTGGAGACGCCCGCGAAGTGGCCGGGCCGCGAAGCGCCTTCCAGCCGCTCGGACAGGGCACGGACGACCACAACGGTGTCGAAGCCGTTGGGGTACATGGCGTCGGGCGTGGGCGTGAACAGGAAGTCCACGCCTTCGGCTTCGGCAAGCTGCGCGTCGCGGGCTGGGTCACGCGGGTAGCGGTCGAAGTCATCGGAGTCGTTGAACTGGGTCGGGTTGACGAACAGGGTGACGACAGCCAGATCGTTCTCGGCTTTGGCCCGGCGCATCAGGGATAAGTGGCCCTCGTGAAAGGCGCCCATCGTCGGCACCAGGCCAATGGTCCTACTGGCCCGGCGGGCGTCGTTCAGCGCGGCGCGTAATTCGGCGATCCCGGTGATCGTCTGCATGACATTCGTTGTTTCTAGGCGGCGACCGGCTGCGGCGTCACGGGCGCGGGCGACAGGTTGGCAGTGATGACGTAGCCATGTGGGATGAACAGGCTGTCCCAAACGGCATTGACTACCTCTTGATTGTCATGCTGTACGTCATACTTCTGAGCGATCCACTGGACGTATTCCAGGGTAGGAGGCAAAGGTGTGATACTGGCCAGCGCGAGCCAGTCAGTATCTGTGAGATAGGGATGCAGTAAATCTACCATCTGCTGAACTCCCTGGCGATTGGTGTCCAGCCAGGGGGCAGAAACCAGCAAATCCCACTTGCCCGGTGCCTCCTCGCGCTCGGCCAGAACGAATAAAACGAACTGGCCGTGCATAGATGCTATTGCTGTCTCCGCGAGTTGAAGCCTCCTCGCGAGAGTTTGCCCTATTGACTTAGCACTCATAACAGTATCCTCAAAAGGTTTTGTGTAGCCTGGATCATGTCTCCGGCTTCAGTCAGCGTCTTCGTTCCAGGCGGGCTGTAACGCTGCTCCGGGTTCCATTTGTTGACGATCGCCCAATCGCCAAAATGGCTCAGTTTGATTCTGCCTTGTATGGCTGTGAAGTCCAGAAGAACTTCCAAGTCATGCGTCTTCAGGCTGCTCTTCCCCTCAAATTCTTTCCGTGTTTCCGGGAATCCTGTTGTCCAGTGCAGGGCTTGGCAAATCCGAGCCTTTAACGCGATCTCCACGGCGTAGCCGCAAAGATAAACGGCGACATCATAGCTCCTCCGAGTGCGGAGCAGCTTGGCGGCGCGCAGGTACTCGCGCGCCGTGCCGTGGAGATCGGTCACCGTGATTGTGGGCAGCCTCCGTGCCTGTTGTTCGTGTCTGCCGGGGGCCGTCACCCCTGCTTGAACAGGGGTTCCACCAGGTAGGGGAAGTCGTAGTTGTTGTCGGCGGCGTAGTCCTCCACCACCTTGCCGCCTTCCACCCGGATCGTGTGCGTCTCGATCATCAGGATCGACTTGCCGGTGGCGGGCAGGCCGAGGAACGGGGCGAGGTGGGTGCCGGTGGCGCGGAACCGGATACAGACGCGCCCGCCGCTCTCGGCGTCGCCCGCGAAGGCATCCTCGATGGTGAGGCGGATGTCGGGGAAGGCCGCGTGCAGGCCGCTGATCGCCTGCTTGAACGCCTCGCGGCCTTCAATGAAGCCGGTTGGGGCCAGGGCCGAGTTGTACCGGAAGTCGTCGGCGACGAGCGCGTCGGCGGCGGCCATGTCGTTGCGGCCCTGTACGCTCTCGATGTAGCGCCGGGCGATGTTTAAAACTTCGGAAGGCATTTTGGTTCCTTTCTGTTCTATGGGTATGGAGGGTTCCACTGTGGCTATGCTTTCTTCTCGTCCTCGCGCGTGAACAGGTATCTCTTGCCGGTGATGTTCCCGGCGTCGCCGAAGTCATAGACGAGCGGGATGCCGGTGGGGATGTTAAGTTCCAGCACCTGCTCACGGGTCAGGCCGTCCAGGTCCATGACGATGGAGCGCAGGGAGTTGCCGTGGGCGACGACCAGGACGTTCAGGCCGGCTTTAATGTCGGGCAGGATGTTGGCCTGGAAGTAGGGCAGGGTCCGGGCGGCGGTGTCTTTGAGCGACTCGCCCTTGTCGCCGGGCGGGGGGACATCGTAGGAGCGGCGCCAGATTTTCACCTGCGCGTCGCCATATTGCGCCGCCGTTTCGGCCTTGTTCAGCCCCTGCAAGTCGCCGTAGTGGCGTTCGTTGAGCGCCTGATCGCGCTCGGTCGGCAGGTCGGCGGGCTTGCCGGCGGCTTCGAGCGCGATCTGGGACGTGTTGATGGCGCGCTGCAAGACGCTGGTGTAGACTTTATCAAGGGGCAGGTCGCGCAGGTGCTCGCCGGCGATGCGGGCTTCCCCTTCGCCGCGCGGGGTCAGCGGCACGTCCACCCAGCCGGTGAAGCGGTTTTCGAGGTTCCATTGCGACTCGCCGTGTCGCACCAAAATCAATTTCGGCATGTGGGGGCAGGCTCCTTGCAAAGTGGGCTTGTGTGATGGCTCTTCGGTGAGTATACCCCAGGCATGGGAAAAGGCCGCAGGGGTGTCCCCTGCGGCCTTTTCCCGCTGAACGCGAGAAGGGTCAGACGCCGACCTGCCGGCGGGCGATCTTGCCGACCACGGGCAGCTCGTACCACTCGCCGCGGTTGGCAGCCAGCCCGGCGAGGACGGCGAAGACGATGCCGCCGATCCAGACGATGGGGGCGGCGAGGGCGAGGATGACGGTGATCCCTAGAACGAACATGACCACGTTGAGAGCGAGATGGAAGAAAAGCGCCTGCATGGCGTGGAACGCGACGAACTTGGACTGGTCCTTCTTGATCAGCCAGATGACCAGCGGGCCGAGGAAGCCGGTGACGATGGGCAGCAACTCGGCCAGCATCGCCATCGTCTTGTCGTCTTGAGAAATGCCCGACGTGTTGTAGGGCGGGAAGTTGGTTTCCGGGGGCGGTACGCTCATAGATGTCTCTCCTTCAATTTTCCAGAACAACAGATTCCCAGAACAACAGAAAAGCAGCTTACGGAAACTGACCGGCTTCCACCTCCTCTCGGTAGGCGTTCAGGGCGCGGGCGATCTCCGCCCCGACTTGGGCGTACTGCCGGACGTGGCGCAGCGGGGTGCGGTCCGGGCGCAGGCCGATCAGGTCGGACGTCACCAGCACCTGGCCGTCGCACCCTGCCCCCGCGCCGATGCCGACCGTCGGGATCGTCAACATTTCGGTGATCTGGGCGGCCAGGGCATCCGGGATCAGCTCCAGGACGACGGCGAACGCGCCTGCGTCCTGCACGGCCTGGGCGTCTTCGCGCACCTGCGCGGCCCCCGCCTCGTCCTTGCCCTGCTTGCGCAGGCCGATCTGATGGACGCTCTGCGGCGTGAAGCCGATGTGGGCCATGACGGGGATTCCCGCTTGGACCAGGCGGCGGATCGTTGGCGCGACGGCAACGCCCCCTTCTAGTTTCACCGCGCCGGCCCCGCTTTCCTGCATCAAGCGACCCGCGCTGCGGACGGCCTCGTCGGCGTTCACCTGATAGGAGAGAAAGGGCATATCAACGACCAGGAGCGCGCGCCGCGTCCCGCGCCGGACGGCTTTCGCGTGGTGCAGCATGATCTCCATCGTGACGGGAAGGGTGGTGTCGTAGCCCAGCTCCTCCATGCCCAGCGAGTCGCCGACGAGGGCGATGTCCACGCCGGACCCATCCACGAGCAGGGCGGTCGGGTAATCGTAGGCGGTCAGGGCGGTGATCTTCTGGCCGCGCCGCTTCTTCTGCGCCAGGCTCGCCAGGGTCACTTTGTCGGTTACGTCGGGATATGCGCTCATTTTATTGTTATGTAGACATGGAACATAAAAGTGGCGCTGCGCTTGAACGCGCGGGCTACCAGAGGCGAGTGACGCCGTAGGCGTCTAGGGCCGGGTCTGCCGATACCAGGGGGATGCCTTCGGTCAGGCTCTGCGCGATCAGCATCCGGTCGAACGGGTCGCGGTGGTGGAACGGCAGCGTGGCGACGCAGGCGACGTGCGCTAGGGTGATGGGCAGCAGGTGAAGCGACAGGAGCCGTATCTGATCGGCAAAAAAGACGTCAACAGGCTTTGCCACCGTCAGCTTGCCTGAGCTGACCTTGATGCCGACCTCCCACGGGGAGGCGATGCTGAGGAACTTCTCGTTCGCCGAGTCGTCAATCAGCGCCCGCGCCTTGCCGCTCAGTCTTGAGTCGCCGAAGGCGTACCACAAGAGGGTATGCGTGTCCAGCAGTAAGCCCATCACATGTAGTCCTTGAAATCTTCCAGCGGCGCATCGAAATCGTCGGCCATATAGATCAGGACGTCTTTCGCGTTGCCGAAGTGCGAGACAGGCTTTTCCTCCGGCAGCGGGACGATCTTGGCGACGGGGGTGCTGTCGCGCACGATGATGACTTCCTCTCCCCGACCGGCCTGCTCCACAAGGCGGGCGAGCTGGCTGTTTGCATCTTCCAGCATGACTTGAGACATGGCGTACCTCCTGAGACCAGTATACCCGCGTTGACAACGGGGGCAAGGCCGGGTTACAATGGGCGCATGAGTGACGCGGAACCTGTTGCGACACCGAAGACGCTGTGCGTCGCCATTGACGGGCCGGCGGGGGCGGGCAAAAGCACGGTCGCCCGCCGGGTGGCGGCGGCGCTTGGTTTCACCTATGTGGACACGGGGGCGATGTACCGGGCGCTGGCGTGGGCCGTGCGTGCGGGCGGGGTCGCGCCGGACGACCAGGAGGCCGTGTGCGCGCTGGCCGGGCGCTTGGACGTGCGGCTGGAGCCGGAGGGGGGGGTCCTCGTGGGCGGACGGGACGTGGCCGGGGAGATACGGACGCCCGAAATCAGCAACCTGACGTCGTCGCTGTCCGCCCTGCCCTGTGTGCGGTCCCGGATGGTGGCGTTGCAGCAGGCGATGGCGCGGCGCGGCGGCGTGGTGATGGAGGGGCGGGACATCGGCACGGTGGTGCTGCCGGATGCCGATGTCAAGGTCTTCCTGGTCGCCTCGCTGGGCGAGCGGGTGCGGCGGCGGCGGGAGGAGCTGGAGGCGGGCGGGGTCGCGCTGTCTTCGGAGGAGCTGGCGCGGGACATCGCGGCGCGGGACAAGCGGGACGCGGCGCGGGACGTTGCCCCGATGGTTCCTGCGCGGGACGCCGTGACCCTGGACAGCGACGGCCTCAACATAGACGGGGTGGTAGCGCGTATTCTGGCGCTGTGCACGCAGGCGGGAGGACATGATGGCCGGTAAAAACATGATGGCCGATAAGAAGCTGGCGGAGATGAGACCCGAGGAGTTCCCGCCGGAGCGCTGCACGCGCGCCTACGCGATCACGCGCGTCTTTGTACGCCTGCTGGTGCCGCTGCTGGGCGGGATCACGGTGCGCGGCGCGGAGAACATCCCCGCGCGCGGCCCCATCCTGCTGGCCCCCAACCACCGGGCATACATGGACCCCCCGTACCTCTCGATGGTCACGCAGCGGCAGCTCCACCTGATGGCGAAAGAGCCGCTGTTCAAGATTCCGGTCTTCGGGCCGTACATCAAGGCGCTGGGCGCATTCCCGGTCAAGCGCGGCGCGCCGGATCGGGGGGCGATCCGGCAGGCGATGGAGGAGCTGAAGGCGGGGCGCGTCCTGGGCATCTTCCCGGAAGGGACGCGCGCCGATCCGGGGACGCTGCTGCCTGCCGAGCGCGGCTTCGCCCTGATCGCCAAGCAGACCGGCATCCCGATCGTGCCCATTGCCCTGGAAGGAACCGACCGGGTCCACCCGAAGCACGCCAAGCGTCTGCACCGCGCCCATGTGACGGCGACGGTCGGCAAGCCGGTGACGGCCCAGGAGATGCTGGCGGCCTATCCCGATCCGAGCAAGGACGCGCTGACGATCATCGGCGAGGCGACCACGCGGATGATCGCGGCCCTGATGACCGAGCCGGTCACGGTCTTGAGCGCGCCGGCTCCAGACGAGGGGACAGTTGTTCCCGCTGTTCAACCGGCGCCGGAAAAAAATCCCGGTGGAAAGTGGCTCCCCCTCTTGACTCTGTGCGGAATCGGTGTCATACTACTCCTCGCCGCCCGGTCAAAGCGCCGACGGTGACGGATCGCGCCCTGGAGCGAGGTCGGAAAATCTTCCGAAAAAAGTTTTTCAACCCTCTTGACTTCACATGGGACGCGGCGCCATAATATCCCTCGTTGCCCGGCCAAAGCGCTGGCGACGAGGAGCCGCGAGAAACATACTGAAAAATAATTTCTAAAACCCTTGACAAAGGGGACGCGGTTCTGATATACTAACTCTTGTCGCCGGGCCAAAGAGCCAGCGACAAAGCGAAGCCGAAAGGCGTCGCAAAAAAGATTTGAAAAACTTTGACGAAGGGGTTGACAAACCGGAAACGGTTGATGTATACTATCCCTCGTCACTAAGCCGAAGAGCAACGACCTCCGCGCTGCAAGGGTAACCGAGTGGGGGTGAGATGAACTGAAAAAGCGTCCGCGCCAATCAGTTTCCTTCACCTGACCCAACGGACTATCCAAGCGATAGCGTGGTTTTTTATTGCTCTTTCCAAACAGGGAAACGCCTGGTCGGCGATGCACATTGAAAACTAAATAGTGGAATCGTGTAACAAACCTTTGAGCAATTAGACCTTGCTGCTGTGATCTTCGGATTTATTCTTCGGATTTAATCTTCGGATTGCAGTAACAGGAAACTAAAAAGTAACAAAGAAGCCGAGGAAGTTTAAACGCTTCCCTCTGCAAAGAGGGCAAGCAAAACTGGAACCGTGTACCTAGCCGGACACGGTATCTCAGACAATCCAAGTTTGCTCGGCCCTTCGGGGCCTAACAATACATTTATGGAGAGTTTGATCCTGGCTCAGGACGAACGCTTGCGACGTGCCTAAGAAATGCAAGTCGAACGGATCAGCAGCAATGCTGGTTAGTGGCGAACGGTCGCGTAACACGTGGGCAACCTGCCCTGAAGCGGGGGACAACAACTCGAAAGAGTTGCTAATACCGCATGTGAATTGCTCTGGCATCAGGGCGTATTCAAAGCCGCAAGGCACTTCAGGATGGGCCCGCGGCCTATCAGCTAGTTGGTGAGGTAACGGCCCACCAAGGCTTCGACGGGTAGCTGGTCTGAGAGGACGATCAGCCGGATTGGGACTGAGATACGGCCCAGACTCCTACGGGGGGCAGCAATTAGGAATCTTGCGCAATGGGCGAAAGCCTGACGCAGCGACGTCGCGTGAAGGATGAAATCTTTCGGGATGTAAACTTCTTTTACCAGGGAAGAATAATGACGGTACCTGGTGAATAAGCCCCGGCTAACTACGTGCCAGCAGCCGCGGTAATACGTAGGGGGCGAGCGTTGTCCGAAGTTACTGGGCGTAAAGAGCGCGTAGGCGGGTTCTTAAGTGAGGGGTGAAAGGTTCGGGCTCAACCCGGACACTGCCTTTCATACTGGGAACCTTGAGTGCGGGAGAGGCGAGTGGAATGGCCGGTGTAGCGGTGAAATGCGTAGATATCGGTCGGAACACCCATGGCGAAGGCAGCTCGCTGGCCTGTAACTGACGCTGAGGCGCGAAAGCGTGGGGAGCAAACAGGATTAGATACCCTGGTAGTCCACGCCGTAAACGATGAATACTAGGTGTCAGGGGTATCGACCCCCCTGGTGCCGCAGCTAACGCAATAAGTATTCCGCCTGGGGAGTACGGCCGCAAGGTTGAAACTCAAAGGAATTGACGGGGGCCCGCACAAGCGGTGGAGCATGTGCATTAATTCGTCACTAACCGAAGAACCTTACCAGGGTTTGACATCTTCCGACATCCCATGAAAGTGGGCTTTCCCCGCAAGGGGACGGAAAGACAGGTGTTGCATGGTTGTCGTCAGCTCGTGTCGTAAACATCATTGCGACCTGACGGAGCGATCCGTCAGAAAAATCCGACTCATAACGGTGAAGCCCTAAGCCGCAAGCTTAGGGGAATACCGTGGGAAGTCGCCGGTTCATCCCGGTTGACCCCGTAACGACTTCGCTTTTTGAAACACTTCAAACAAGCGGGATCGCAGTCCCTGTTCTTCCGAGAACAAATCTATGGCTGTGATAAGACGTCGGCTCTCACCTTAGCCGGTGAGATGAAGGTATAGTCTGAGCGTCCAGTAATGGGCGGTGTATCGGAGATGTTGGGTTAAGTCCCGCAACGAGCGCAACCCTCATCCAATGTTGCCAGCGTCAAGTCGGGAACTCTTTGGAAACTGCCCGTGTAAGCGGGAGGAAGGTGGGGATGACGTCAAATCGGCATGGCCCTTACATCCTGGGCTTGACACATGCTACAATGGCCGTTAAACAAAGCGACGCAAGACCGCGAGGTGGAGCCAATCGCAAAAATACGGTCTCAGTTCGGATTGCAGGCTGCAACTCGCCTGCATGAAGTCGGAATCGCTAGTAACCGCAGGTCAGCTAAACTGCGGTGAATACGTTCCCGGGCCTTGTACACACTGCCCGTCAAGTCACTTGAGTTGTCTGCAGCCGAAGTCGGTGGCTTAACCCGCAAGGGAGGGAGCTGACTAAGCTGTGGGGAGCGAGAGGGACTAAGTCGTAAATCAGTTGCGACCATCATCGGTAACGATGGTGTTAAAATTGGCTGTATGCTGGAACAGCCGCAAGTATCTTGCTGGTACTCATTTATCTCAAGGGATCATAAAAGAGATAAGTAGTGAAAATCCACAAGTGATGCGGCAAATCAGCAGGGAAGTCCGCTGTTCATGGAGAACCCTACCCCATGAAGATGACCCCTCAGAGACTACACGCCGACGCCTTTGACAGTGAGTGCTGCCAAAGGATGATGATATAGTCCATGCCTCATGGCGACATGGGGAACCGCATGAACAAGGTAGCCGTATCGGAAGGTGCGGCTGGATCACCTCCTTTCTAAGGATCTTGGCTGCTAGTCGTCTGAAAGAGTAATCCTTCAGCGCGAAGCGCCGATCACAGGTCGATCTTTCTTGGAACTACTTTTTTGTTACTGCTCAAAGGATTTGTGACACGAGACCCTATTTAGTTTTCAATGTGCATTCGGCTTGAAAATGTGAGTTAGAGCAGAAATAATTGCAGTAGGGCTATACTGCATGGGTTGCGAATCCCTAGAAGATCACGCCTAGCGTGGGAGTAGCCACTTTTCCATGTGCATTGCACACAACGCTCTAACTCATCAATCTTGATAGCACAGCGCCAGCGAGAGTTTATGACCATTCTCATTCAGGCAACCGCATAGGACAAGCGACAACCGCACAGCACTCCTCACGAGGGAAGGCAGGTTGCCTTCCCTTTTGCGTTGCCGGCTTGGGGGCCTATAGCTCAGTTGGTTAGAGCACACGGCTGATAACCGTGAGGTCAGTGGTTCGAATCCACTTGGGCCCACCATCCTTTTCACGGTCAGCCTGGGGAATTAGCTCAGTTGGTAGAGCGCTACTTTTGCAAAGTAGATGTCAGCGGTTCGAACCCGCTATTCTCCACTGGTGTTGATTTCGGGTTTGCACTTTACATTTTGGTCTCTGTCGCCGTGCCGCCAAAGAGCGGCACACAGGGCTTGACAAGACCGCCCAGTTTGCGGTAACATCAACGCCGCAAAGAAATCGCCGGACAGCCCTCATCGTCAGGGGCCGGCGCCGGATGAGAGACATAGTGCTCTCATTCAACTGTCCTTTGACAACTGCATAAAGAAAAACAAAACGGGTAAACAGCATTACAATTTCATCGATGCTGTCGCATAGCGATATGCGCCAGTGAAGAGAGAAACCTTGTAGTTCGCGCGGGTTCTTCGGGACCCGCGAGGATTGAAATGAGTGATCAAGCTACAAAGGGCGCATGGTGGATGCCTTGGGGCAAGGAGCCGATGAAGGACGCAGCAAGCGGCGATACGCTTCGGAGAGGTGCAAGCAACCTATGACCCGGAGATTTCCGAATGGGGAAACCCGGCGTGCGATGCACGTCACCCGTACCTGAATACATAGGGTACGAGGAGGGCACTCGGAGAACTGAAACATCTAAGTACCCGAAGGAAGAGAAAACAAAAGTGATCCCGTCAGTAGCGGCGAGCGAAAGCGGGTCAGCCTAAACCAAATACGTGAATATAGCCTGCCGGCGTTGCGTATTCGGTGTCGCGGGACTGTCTTGGGCTAACGGCAGAAGGCCCGGTCAGTTACAAATCTCGTTTCTAGTCGAACGTCTTTGGAAAAGGCGGCCATAGAGGGTGAAAGCCCCGTAGACGAAAGGATCGAGACTGACTTGACAGCACCCAAGTACCGCGGAGCACGAGGAATTCTGCGGGAATCTGGGAGAACCACCTCCTAAGGCTAAATACTTCTTGCCACCGATAGTGAACTAGTACCGTGAGGGAAAGGCGAAAAGAACCCCGGGAGGGGAGTGAAATAGAACCTGAAACCATGCCGCCTACAAGCAGTGGGAGCACGATTTATCGTGTGACTGCGTGCCTTTTGCAGAATGAGTCCGCGAGTTAATTTCGGCAGCGTTAGCTTAAGTGTCTCAGACACGGAGGCGTAGCGAAAGCGAGTTCGAAGAGAGCGCCCTAGTTGCCGGGATTAGACCCGAAACCGTGTGATCTACCCATGGCCAGGTTGAAGCTCGGGTAAGACCGAGTGGAGGACCGAACCGGTGTATGTTGAAGAATGCTCGGATGAGCTGTGGGTAGGGGTGAAATGCCAATCGAACACGGAGATAGCTGGTTCTCCTCGAAATGCATTTAGGTGCAGCGTTACGCGTTCTCTGTCGCAGGTAGAGCACTGGAAAGGCTAGGGGCCTTACCGGGTTACTGAACCTTACCAAACTCCGAATGGCGACAGATCAGAGCGTAGCAGTGAGACTGTGGGGGATAAGCTTCATAGTCAAAAGGGAAACAGCCCAGACCGACCGCTAAGGTCCCCAAGTGCTGGCTAAGTGTAAAAGGATGTGGAATTCCATAGACAACCAGGATGTTGGCTTAGAAGCAGCCACCATTTAAAGAGTGCGTAACAGCTTACTGGTCGAATGGCGTTCTGCGCCGATAATGTATGGGGGCTCAAGCCAGCCACCGAAGCGTCGGACTAGCCTTTAGGGGCTAGTGGTAGAGGAGCGTTGCCGCCCGGAACGAAGCCATAGCGGAAGCAGTGGTGGACTGGCGGCAAGTGAGGATGCGGACATAAGTAGCGCTAAGACAGGTGAGAATCCTGTCCACCGAAAGCCTCAGGGTTCTTCAGGAAGGCTCGTCCTCTGAAGTTTAGTCGGGCCTAAGGCGAGGCCGAACGGCGTAGCCGATGGACAACAGGTTGATATTCCTGTACCAGTGTGTTCAGTGATGGAGGGACGCGGTCCCAGTTTCCAGCGCGACTGTTGGTAGTGCGCGTGAAGCTCTTACGGAGGCTCGATAGTAAAATACGCGAGCATGATCTGAGAGAGTGAACGAGTGGATCCTTCGGGTGAAGCGAAGTGGGGGGGCGGATCGCCGAGAAAATCTTCTAAACTTATGGGCATACTGTCCGTACCGCAAACCGACACAGGTAGGCAGGTAGAGAATACCAAGGTGTTCGAGAGAACTCTCGTTAAGGAACTAGGCAAATTGACCCCGTAACTTAGGGAGAAGGGGTACCACCGCAAGGTGGTCGCAGTGACAAGCATCGAGCGACTGTTTAACAAAAACACAGGTCTCTGCTAAGGGGAAACCCTAGGTATAGGGGCTGACACCTGCCCAATGCCAGAAGGTTAACAGGAGGGGTTCGGCGCAAGCCAACGCTCTGAATCGAAGCCCTGGTGAATGGCGGCGGTAACTATGACTGCGTTGTAGTTATAAAACTTGGCTATATGCTGGAACGTCTGAGTATCCGACACTACTCGCTTTCGTCAGAGAGCAGTGACAATGTGTTCGGTGCAGAAAATCAGCAGGGAAGGCTCGGCAATTATGACTGTGTTGCCGGGAACCCTCAGAGACTACACGCCAAGCGTCATCGGTTCACACCGCCGGTGATGATGATATAGTCCGATCTGCATGGCGACATGCAGGGCAATGGGAGCAATCCCTGAGCCGCACCCGCAAGGGTGTAACACAAATGAACCGTCCTAAGGTGAATACAAGCTGCCTTAGTAAAATCTGGCTATATGCTGGAATAGCTCAGTATCTCACGCTACCGCAGGGTTAACTCTTAATAAGAGCTGCTTTGAGGTGACAATGCGATGAGTGGAGCCGATCAGCAGGAAAGATCAATCAAATTTGCGAAAACGAACTTGGTTGAAATCCTCAGAGACTACACGCCGGACATCTAGTTTGTCCTAGATGAAGATATAGTCCCGACTGCATGGCGACATGCAGGGGTGAAGCCGCAAGCGACACCCACTTAACAGCCATTTTTATAGCGGTTAAGTAAGACCTCAAGCGAAATTCCTAGCCGGGTAAACGTAAATTTGCCCCGCAGCAAAGCGATTTGCTGCTGAAAACCAGCTCATATCGGTGAAGCCCACACGTCCACTTGCAGGCGGACACGGGTAATACCGAGGGAAGTCCATCATCAACTGATGTGACCCTGTAACGACTGTCCTAAAGCACTATGCTTTAGTCGGCGGTTCTTACTATCTTCTTTAGGGAGATAAATCTACAAGTTCCGCAAAACGCTGGTATCTGCCTCCACAGACCAATGACTGATACCCCGTACTTGAGAGCATATCTGTCGGGCTATGCCGACGGCGAAGGCTGCTTCTGCGTGACATTCACCAAGAGCCGCCGGTACAAGAATGGCTGGGACATCCGTCCTTCCTTCTCCGTCAGCCAGAACGCAGACCGTGCCGAAGTCCTGCTGATGTTTCAGCAACTCTTCGGTAACTCTTCGGTTGCGGAGCCATCCGGCCGGATCGGTCGGATAAGACGATCAAGTACGAGACGCGCAGCATTTCCGACATCGCGCTGAAGATTATCCCGCACTTTCAACAGTATCCCCTGCTTTCGGGCAAGCGGAGAGAGTTTGAGAGCTTTGCGGCTATCGTGCAACTTCTGTACGAGGGAAAGCATCTGACGCCGGATGGATTTGCAGCAGTATTGGCTCTTGCTTCCGCGCTGAACGCGGGGAGCAAGAAACGATATGTGCGGGAAGAAATCGGTTCAGATATTGGACTGGCAGATAAAGGTATAGTCTATGCCGCTGGAAACAGCGACGCGCATGAAGTTCCGGCCTGCACGAAAGGTGTAACGACTTGATGACTGTCTCAACGAGAGACTCGGTGAAATTGTAGCACCGGTGAAGATGCCGGTTACCCGCAACTGGACGAAAAGACCCCGTGGAGCTTTACTACACCCTGTTATTGTGTTTTGATATAGTTTGTAGAGCGTAGGTGGGAGCCGCAAGGCGCCAATGGAACACCACCCTGGCTATATTGGAACACTAACCTTCGCCGTTATCCGGCAAAGGAACCGTAGCAGGCGGGTAGTTTGACTGGGGCGGTCGCCTTAATTTTATGGGGCGATGAAAACCTTCAGCGTATGCTGGAACCTCCGAGTATCCAACATTACTCGTTCCGAAAGGAGCAGTGAAAATATGTTTGGTGCGGACAATCAGCAGGTTGGGATCAAAAAGCGCTTAATCAAAATGGCCCTTACTGGTACTTGATCCTACCCCAACGACCACAATGAAGGCTTCACAGGATTTATCCCCCTGTGGAGATGGTATGGTCTGATCTGCATGGCGACATGCAGACCCAGGCAGAAATGACCTGGGAACGACAGTCCAGCGACTATGAATACGAGAGCGTTACGCGATTATCGAGACAGCTTGACGCTTTCCGCCGAACAGCGTGGACTGCTGACAGGGATGCTTCTCGGAGATGCTCATCTTGAACGAAGAGCCTCTGGGACAGTGCACCTGAAAGTAGAGCATTGTGTTCAGCAGAATAACTACGCGATGTGGAAATATCATTGTTTTCAACAGTGGGTTCTCACACCGCCGCAACGGAAACTCAAGCGTCATAAACTGGGTTCGGTTTCCGAAAATGTCTGGTTCAATACGATTGCTCACCCGCAGTTATGCGAGTGGTATGCCCACTTCTACCAAGAGGGGCTAAAAGTGATCCCAGAGAACTTGGCATTGACGCCTCTGGCTCTCGCAGTCTGGTTTATGGATGACGGATCACGAAAATCTCGTGAATGCCGTGGGTTGTACTTGAACGTCCAATGCTTTAGCCAAGCCGAAGTCAGAAAACTTCAGGCTTGCTTAAGGCAGAATTTTCAGATTAGCACAACCACTCGTTCGCAATCGGATGGCTTACAGATCTACATTCCCTCCTGCGAAACCTCGCATTTTACAGAGATTGTAGAGTGTCACCTGATTGCCTCAATGAGATACAAACTGTCGGGTTAACACAATGCCCAAAATGTAACGGAGGCGCGCCAAGTTTCCCTCAGGCTGGTTGGAAATCAGCTGTAGAGTGTAAGAGCATAAGGGAAATTGACTGTGAGACAAACAGGTCGAGCAGGCACGAAAGTGGGCTCTAGTGACCCTTTGGTAACGCGTGGGCGTGCCAAGGCTTATCGGATAAAAGCTACCCCGGGGATAACAGGCTTATCTTGCCCAAGCGCTCACAGCGACGGCAAGGTTTGGCACCTCGACATACAGGGGTGAAATGATGGAAACATCATTGGAAGTTCTGGCTTATAACGGTGAACTCCTATCGCTTCGGACACGAAGCGAGGACAATACCGTGGGAAGTCGCCGGGCTACTCCGGTTGACCCCGTAACGACTCTGTTTCGCAAGAAGCAGGATGGCAGCCCCGTTCCGTGAGTAATCAATCTACAGGAACAAATCTATGACTGTCATAACACGCCAGCCCCTCCCTCAGACAGATGTTTGAGAAGGGTGAAGATATAGTCTACGCCATTAGTAATAATGGATCAAGTGCGATGTCGGCTCGTCGCATCCTGGGGCTGGATTAGGTCCCAAGGGTTGGGCTGTTCGCCCATTAAAGCGGTACGCGAGCTGGGTTCAGAACGTAGATAACACTGCGTCCCTAAGAAGTAATTCTTAGGTGTCCACTGGCTATATCGGTGAAGCCCTCCTTGAGTTTCCGAACTCTCAAGAGGGTAATACCGAGGGAAGACCAGAACGAGTATCCTAAACCATTCGTGGCATGGATGTTCTGGTTCCTGTAACGACTGAGGCATTTAATGCCGAGATTGACGTGACTGTCACTGCGAGTGACAACTCTAACGCGCCAATCATACGCCAGCTCCTGGAAACAGGATGAAGATATAGTCTGTGCTGCTGGAAACAGCAGAAGATCATGCGTGAGACAGTAGACTTTGCTGTCCTTAAACTTGGCTATATGCTGGAAACTCCGAGTATCCGACGCTACTCGTTTCTGTGACATAATACAGAAGCAGTGACAATGCATTCGGTGCGGACAATCAGCAGGGAAGGCCCGGCAATGCCGGGAACCCTCAGAGACTATATGCCAGGCGCCTGCACTTGAAGTGCAGGTAAAGATATAGTCCGAACTGCATGGCGACATGTAGAAGCAGGCAGAAATGCCCTGCTCCCTTTCCTGTGGAAAGCGGTAACAACATTGTCGGTCTCTATCCGTTGCGGGCGTAGGAAATTTGACGGGAGCTGCCCCTAGTACGAGAGGACCGGGGTGGACAGACCTCTGGTGTACCAGTTGTTCCGCCAGGAGCACACGCTGGGTAGCTATGTCTGGTACTGATAAGTGCTGAAAGCATCTAAGTACGAAGCAGACCTGAAGATAAGATTTCCCACAGCAGAAGCTGGTAAGACCCCCGGAAGACTACCGGGTTGATAGGCTGCAGGTGTAAGCACGGCAACGTGTTCAGCGTAGCAGTACTAATCGGTCGAGGGCTTGATCACAAAAACTCAGCACTAATCGCTGTTCCCCGTTGTTTTTCAATATGCAGTTGTCCAAGGACAGTCCCCTTTGGGGGATGTCCTAACGATTTCTGGTGGTTATCGCGGAGGGGTCCACCCGTTCCCATTCCGAACACGGAAGTTAAGCTCTCCTGCGCCGAAGATACTTGACGAGCAATTGTCCGGGAAAATAGGTCACTGCCAGATTAACCATAAAATGCCCAGGAAGTCCTACTTCCTGGGCATTTTTACTTTCAGGTATTCTACTCCCTTGGATTAAGCCCCGCCTCGAAGGAACCAAGAAGGTTTTTGTTCTATCCAGACTGTCTGGATGGCACCACTTCCTCACGTCTTTGATGCGAGGCTTGATCGCTTCCCCAGCCGTCAAGCCTCCCCACTGCGCTTTTGCCGTGCCGGAGGAATCCATGTCTCGTCCCACCGTTTTTGCCGAACAACTCAAAGACCCGGCGGTCGCCGCCGCCCTTCGCCAGCACTCCTGCCGTGGCCGCACGCGCTTTCCGCCCTGCCCGGCGTCCAGGCGATAGGCGGGGCGCTCTCCCAGTGCCTCGTGTATTTGTCGCAGGGGACGACCCCGCTGATCCTGCTGGCGGTCGGCGTCGCCTTGCAGCCGCGCGCCGCCCTGGCCGCGCCCGGCGCCGCGCTGCTACCCTGCCTGCTCAAGCTGGTCGTCTGCCCACTGGCGATGTGGGGCGCCTGCCGCCTGCTGGGCTTCCACGGAGACTTACTGCGGGTCGGCGTCCTGCAAGCCGCGATGCCGACCAGCGTGCTGGCCTCGGTGCTGTGCGCGCATAACGACATGGAAGGCGCGCTGGCGGTCGGCGTCGTCTTCCTGACGACGACCTTGTCTTTCCTCAGCTTGCCGCTGATGTTGTCCTTGCTGCACTGAAGGCATAGGCCCTGCAACATTCGGTAGTGCCATGCCAGTATACTGTGGGTATGCTGTTCGGCTTGCGTGTGAAGAAGTTCACCCTACTTGCCGACAATAAAGCGTTCGCCCTGACTTTTGCTTTCTTTTGCTTTCTTCTGAGAGGATAAGCCGCTTCTTATGGACATCGAAGAACTGCTCCGCAGAACCGTACACTCCAAAGCCTCCGACCTGCACCTGACCGTCGGGGCGCCTCCGACAATCCGCCTGCACGGAGAAATGGAAAAGCTCCCCTACCCCGAGCTGACCCGCGACGCGCTGCGGATGATGCTGATCGGCATTCTGACGGGGGAGCAGCAGAACCGGTTCGAGGACAAGCGCGACCTGGACTTCAGCATTGAGATACCGAACCTGGCCCGGTTCCGCGCGAACTTCTTTGTGGGGCGGCGCGGCGAGGGTGCGGTCTTTCGGGTCATCCCGACGGAGATCAAGTCGTTCGCGGACCTGGGGCTGCCGCCGGCGCTCTCCGAGATGGCGCGCGCGGAGCGCGGGCTGGTGCTGGTGACGGGGCCGACCGGCTCGGGCAAGTCCACGACGCTGGCGGCGATGGTGGATTTGATCAACAACGAGCGGGCGGCGCACATCCTCACGGTGGAAGACCCGATCGAGTTCGTCCACCCGCACAAGAAGTGCCTGGTCAACCAGCGCGAGGTGCAGGTGCATACCGAGTCGTTCGCGTCCGCCCTGCGGGCGGCCTTGCGCGAGGACCCGGACGTCATCCTGGTCGGCGAGATGCGCGACCTGGAAACGATCTCGCTGGCGGTTTCGGCGGCGGAAACGGGCCACCTCGTCTTCGGGACTCTGCACACGTCGTCGGCGGCGCAGACGGTGGACCGGATCATTGATGTGTTCCCGCCGCACCAGCAGTCGCAGATTCGGACGCAGTTGTCCGAGTCGCTGCAAGGCGTCATTGCGCAGACGCTGGTCCCCAAGATCGGCGGCGGGCGCGTGGCGGCTTTGGAGATCATGACGACGACGGCGGCGGTCAAGAACCTGATCCGGGAGGGCAAGACGTTCCAACTGCCCTCGATCATCGAGACCGGCTCGAACGTGGGGATGCAGACGCTGGGGCAGGCGTTGCAGGAGCTGGTCATCCGGGGCAAGATCACGCCCGAAAGCGCCGTCGCGAAGGGCCTGGACCCCGCGCTGCTGAACTCGATGCGGATCGGGACGCCGACCATGATGAACAGCGAACCGGCGCCGTCCACGCCCCAGCCCATGCCGACGTTCGCCGGCCCGCCGTCTCGGAGCAATGATGAGGACGATCTGGGCGACCTGAAGCCGCTTTCGTCGCCGTTCTCGTTCCGGCGGTAGGCAAAAGAAGTCCCGGCACTTCCAGTGCTGGGACTTTCTTGCTATTTCTCCCGGTGCAGCAGCAGCCCGTTCCGGCGGGGCGGGTTCACGTCCGCGCGCGGCAGGTACAGGCCGCGCTGGGCGATGACCGTTTCCGTCGCCTCGCGGGCGATCTGGGTGGCCCGCAGGCCGTCGTACCCCGTCGGCAGCTCGCCCGGCTCGCCCGTTTCCAGGGCGCGGCCAAAGGCGGCGTACATCCCCTCAAAGTTCTTTTCACTCGCGCCGGGCAGCCGGTGCGTGCCGTGCCGGTTCCGCAGCTCGAAGACCCAGCCGTCCCGGTCGTAGCGGATCATGCCCTCGGTGCCGATGACGTGGTACGAAAAGTGCGCCAGCGGGTCGCGCGCCGTGTGGCCGTAGGAAAAGCTCATCTCGGCCATCGTGTGCGCGCCGTTCTCGTGGTCCATGTGCAGCCACATGTGGTCCGGGGCCTCGTAATCCTCCACCCAGGCCCCGGCGGTCTGGTAGTGCGCGACTTCCGAGTCCAGCCACCAGCGCGCCAGGTCTATCTGGTGGACGCCGCAGTCCACCATCGGCCCGCCCTCCTCCATGCGCCCGTGCCAGTAAGGGTTAGGTTCCGTCCGCCCCATCTGGGTGATCCGGTCCCGCCCGTGCAGGTTCCAGATATAGACCAGGCGCAGCGAGCGCACCGACCCAATGGCCCCATCCTTGACCAGCCGCTTGATGTTCTGAGCCACCGGGCTGAACCGGTAGCAGAAGCCGGTCGCCAGCAGCAGGCCCGCGTCGCTCATGGTGTGGATCATAAACTCCGCGTCGCCGTCCGTCAGGGCGAGCGGCTTTTCGCACAGCACGGGCAGGCCGTGCCGGGCGACTTCGATGACGTTCCGCCGGTGCGCGGGCGCGGCGGAGGCCACGACGACGGCGTCCAGCCCCGACTCGAAGAACATATCGCTGACCGCATAGCCGTGCGGGATGCCGAATTTGTGCTGTAGTCCGTAGGCGCGTTCCGGGGCCGGGTCATAGACGGCCCAGGCTTCCAATCCCTCGGTGGCGAGAATGGCCGGAAGGTGCCCGAATTCCGCGATCATGCCGCAGCCCATCAGTCCAATTTTCTTCATGAGTACCAACAACCTCTATTGCTATTGTGGAACAGCCCCCGGCCCGCAGACGTTCCCCTGCAAGTAGACCTAGTGCATACTTCTTGCCAAACCCCGCCCCCACAGGGATAATCCCGGAAACTGTTATTGGTACTATTTACCCCGTCCGGATGGGAAAAGATAGTCGGCAGTTTTGCCAGCAGCGAGGGGTTTGAGGAAGCTGCAACAGGGTTCATTCTGTGAGTCGAGCAGCTAGCAAGTCGAGCATGACGACATCAGACGATAATCTGCTTGGGAATTTTCTGAAGGACCGCCGCGCGAAGCTCGATCCGGCGGCGTTTGGATTCGGATCGGCGCGGAGGTGGACGCCGGGGCTGCGGCGGGAGAAGGTCGCCCAGCGCGCCGATATGAGCGCGACCTGATATACCTGGCTCGAACAAGGGCGGGGTAGCCCGACCTTGCTTCAATCCTCGAACCCTTGGGCCCTCGGATTTCAGGTCGCGACCGTTGGGGTCCCGATCCGGATCACCTCATCCGCCGGATCGCGGGGCGTTTGGCGGGCAGGCAATCGAGAGACGCGGCGCCGTGCGGGCAGATCATGCCTCGGGGCGCGGTTTTGGATGTGAACCCTCCAGCAATTCGATCAGTTCCGTGACCGCTTTGCGAACAGGCTTGAGATCGAAATCTGCTTGGATGACATATTCATCCAACTGCTCGGTGAGTGTATCGAGTCCAAACAACGCGCGCGGGTAGCGCGGGTAAATGACCCGGCCGAGGAGCTTCTGCGCCGCTTCCGAACTTGCCGTCTCTGATAGCCCAAACCTTTCTTGCAAGTAAGCGCTCAATCGTTCGTGGGGTACGGAGAAGATCACGTCGAAGTACCGAGCGGCTCCTTCCGGGAACCGTTCCGCCTCCGCAATGCTCATACGGCACATCCGAATCGTCCAAGCAAAGAGCAGGCCTTCCAGATAGCGACCGCAAAACAGGACCAGGGCCTCGGTGGGGTCATCGGAATAGTCGCCCGGCGTCTTGAGTTTGCTGAGGGACATCTCGCGGACGAGTTCTATGATCGCCAGGTACAGCTTCTCTTTGCTCTCAAAGTGAGCGTACAGGGTGCGTTTCGAGGTTTGGGCGCGCGCGGCGATCACATCCATTGAGGCACGCTCGAATCCCATTTCCAGGAACACGTTCTTTGCTTCGTAAAGGATGTGTTCTCGCAGATCATTGCCTCGTCTTGACATAAATGGATTATAGCTCTCAAATAATAATTTTGCTAGGGGGTTGACAACAATGTAAACGGTACGGTATAGTTTACATATAGTCTCGGAAGGAAATGGAGAGAGGAAAAACAAAATTGCGAGTCTTCGTCACAGGAGCCACCGGTTTTATCGGCTCTGCCATCGTCCAGGAACTCCTCAGCGCGGGCCATCAGGTGATCGGTCTTGCCCGCTCGGATGCCAGCGCCAAGTCGCTTACCGCAGCAGGAGCCCAGGTACATCGCGGTTCGCTCGAAGATGTCGAGAGCTTACGCAGTGGAGCAGCCAAAGCGGACGGCGCGATTCACACGGCCTTCTTTCACGAGATCACGCACATCAGTCTTTCGACTCGCCTTCGCGTGATGTTAGGCGGGAGGCCGAGCGGAATCGTTTCCAGATTCATGGCGGCCACCGTCGAGGCGGATAGGCGTGCCATTGAGACGCTCGGCAAAGCGCTCGCGGGACCTGATCGCCCTCTCGTCGCCGCTTTTGGGACCCTGGGGCTGAAACCGGGTCGGCTCGCCACAGAGGATGAGGCGTATGATCCCAACTCCGTCGGGGGCCTCCGCGCCAAGTCGGAGGAGACGATGCTGGTGCTGGCTTCACTCGGCGTCCGCGCCTCAGTCATCCGCCTTCCGCCGCTGGTCCATGGTGCCGGAGATCGCGCCGGTTTTGCTCCCCGCCTGATCAATGTTGCTCGAAAAAAGGGAGTGTCGGCGTATGTGGGGGACGGGTCCAACCGCTGGCTGGCAGTCCACCGGCTGGATGCGGCCCACCTCTTCCGGCTGGCGCTGGAGAAGGGCATCGCAGGATCGCGGTTTCACGCAGTCGCCGACGAGGGGATACCGCTCCACGAAATCAGCGAACTGATAGGCAGGAGGCTGAACGTGCCTGTCGCGGTAAAGTCTCCGCAAGAAGCAGCGAAACTCTATAGCTGGTTCGCGCCGTTCCTTCCGGTCGACAACCCTGCGTCCAGCCAGTTGACTCAGGAACGGCTCGGCTGGAAGCCGACGCACCCAGGGCTGATAGCGGACCTCGATCAGCCGCATTACTTTCAGTGAACAAGATGTAAACGAGACCGAGTCACTCCATAAAGAAGCCTAAAAAGGCGTTAAGAGAGGAAAAACAAAAATGCGAGTCTTCGTTACGGGAGCCACGGGCTTCGTCGGGTCTGCTGTTGTTCAGGAACTTCTCGGCACGGGCCATCAGGTGGTCGGCCTCGTTCGCTCTGAGGCGTCCGCCCAGGCGCTCGCCGCCGCGGGTGCCGAGGCGCATCGGGGGACGCTCGACGATCTGGACAGCCTCCGGCGCGGCACGGCGGCCTCGGACGGCGTCATCCACACCGCCTTCAATCACGACTTCTCGAAATTCGCGGAAAACTGCGAGACCGACCGGCTTGCCATCGAGGCGCTCGGCGCCGCGCTCGAAGGCTCCGACCGTCCCCTGCTCGTCACCACTGGCCTCGCGCTCCTGGCGCCGGGCCGCCTCGCCACCGAGGACGACGGCCCCCCGCCCGTCTCCCCCGCGTACCCCCGCGCCTCGGAAGCGGCGGCGGCCTCACTGGCGGCGCGCGGGGTGAACGCCTCGGTCGTCCGGCTGTCGCCCTCCGTCCACGGCGACGGCGACCACGGCTTCGTGCCGGTCCTCATCGGCATCGCCCGCGAGAAGGGCGAGGCGGCCTATGTGGGGGACGGGTCCAACCGCTGGCCCGGCGTGCATCGTCTGGATGCGGCCCGGCTCTACCGGCTGGCGCTGGAGAAGGGCGTCGCGGGGGCGCGGTATCACGCCGTCGCCGACGAGGGCGTGCCGCTGCGCGAGATCGCCGGAATCATTGGAAAGCGCCTGAACCTGCCGGTCGTTTCCAAATCGCCCGAGGAGGCCGCCGCCCATTTCGGCTGGATGGCGTACTTCGTCGGCGTGGACGCCCCGGCGTCGAGCGCGCTGACGCGCGAGCGGCTGGGCTGGAACCCGGCGCAGCCCAGTCTGATCGCCGATCTCGAGCAGGGGACCTACTTCAGAGAGTAGACGGGCCGCTGGAGAGGCCCCGCCGCAGAGCATCCACCCATGAAAAAAATTCTAGTTATCGGGGCCTCGGGCTTCGTCGGGCGGCGCGTCGCCCAGGCACTGCTGGCGGACGGATACGGAGTCCGCTGTGTGGCGCGCAGCCCGGCGCGGGTTCAGGATTTGGCTCAGGCCGGCGGCGAGGTCGTCCAAGGCGACATCTCCGATCCCGCGTCGATGCGGCGCGCGCTGGACTCCGTCGATGCCGCCTACATCTCCATCCACACGCTCTCACCCCAGCATTCCGATACGGCGGGTCAGGGCTTCATGGACGTAGAAATGAATGGATTGCAGAACATCGTGACGGCGTGCCGGACGAACGGCGTGCGTCGCCTGATTTACGTCACATTCCTGGGGGCCGCGCCCGAAGCGCCGAGCGCGTGGATACGCGAGCGCTGGAAGGCCGAACAGTTCCTGCTCAACAGCGGCCTTGAGGTGACCGTCATCCGGCCCGGCCAGATCGTCGGCGTGGGCGGACAAGGCTTCAAAATGATGGTGGGTCAGGCCAAGAGTCGCGTCGCCGCTGTTCTGGGCAGCGGCCAGCAGAAGTGGCGTAACATCGCTCTTGATGACTTAGTCTACTATCTTGTTGGCGTGCTCAACGACCCACGCGCGTATGGGCACTGCTACGACGTGGGTTGTGATGACGTACTGACGTATAACCAAATGATTGATGTCGGGGCCGAGGTCCTGGGCCGACATCACCCCACCAAAATCCATCTCTCACCGACGCTGCTAGGCGCGCTCGCGCCGCTCATCGAGCGTGCGAGCAAGCTCCCCAAAGGTTCGATCAAGGGCCTCGTGGATGGTACGAAGGCCGATGCGGTTGGCGATCCCACGCCGATACGCAAGATCCTGCCTCGACCGCCTCTTTCCTATCGCGAGGCGGTGGAAAGGGCGTTAACTGGCTCCACTTGGACGGAATAGTAAACGAAATAGTAAGCGGGTCGCATCGTTGGAGGAAACATGTCCAAGACTATCGTCGTCGTCGGGTTTGGGCCGGGCATCTCGACCGCCGTCGCAAGGAAGTTCGGTGCGGAAGGCTTCTCCGTCGCGCTCCTCGCGCGAAACGAGGAACGTCTCGCGGCGGGCGTCGCCGCGCTGAAGGCCGAAGGGATCGCTGCGGCCGCGTTCCCGGCAGACGCGGGAGACCCCGACGCCATTCGTGCGGCTATTGGAAAGGCGCGTGCCCAGCTTGGCGCTCTCAGCGTCCTCCACTGGAACGCCTTCGGCGGCTCCGAGGCGGGAGATCTCATGACCGTCACCCCCGCCGCCGTGCGGGGCATCTTCGACATCGCCATCGTCGGGCTTCTCGCCGCTGTCCAGGAAGCGCTCCCCGACCTGAGGAACACGAACGAAGGAGCCATTCTCATCACAAACGGCGCGTTTGGGGAGATGACTCCGCAAATGGACGAGTACGCCGTCAGCCTGAAGTCCATGGGCGTCGCGCTTGCCAACGCGGCGAAGTACAAGCTCGTGGGTTTGCTCGCGCAGCGGCTGAAGGGTGACGGCGTCTATGTCGGTGAGGTCATGATCGCCGGCGCCATTCAGGGAACCCCGTGGGATCACGGCAATTCCATTGCTCCCTCAATGGTCGCGGATAAGTTTTGGGAGCTTTACCAAGCTCGCGGTGAGGTCCGCGCACGAATCGGCTGAGATGAGGGCCAGCCTGAAGCCTCTCAATGCACCGCAGTGATCGTGGGGATCGTGGGGATTGAGAGAGCGAAATGATGCGGAAGTCGAGTGTATGGAAGCTTTTCAGGTGGCTATAGAGCATGAGCCGTGGCGCTGCGAAGTTTGGCAGGAGGGAGTGTGACGCACACGCCGCGCGTCCTTGCCAATCCGCCGCCCCCGCAGGTATAATCTCCGAAACCGTCTGGTATCGGAGATTTTTTCATGGCAACGGAAGCATTAGAAAACCGCATGGCCGTAGTAGAAAATGAACTTGCTCATCTCAAACAGCGGCTGGCAGCAGAGAAGCCGCAGACCGCCACAGCCGAATGGGAAAAGATGTTCGGCATTTTTGCCGACAACGAAGGGTTTGAAGAAGCCGTGTGGCTCGGACGAGAGTATCGTGAAGCGCAAGGCCCGGACGGTGACGAGGACACGGTGTGATAGCTATCCTGGAGACCTCTTTATAAGTTGGCAAGTTTAACAGCGGAAGACCTACGGGGCGCTCGCGGCGAGGCCATATTCGTTGCCAAGATCATGGATTTCTGCGGACGGGACACCCCCTACTTCGACCCGCACTTTTTGGGGGATAAGTTTCCCGTGTTTGATCACATAGTCAATGTGGTTGATGGGATGGAGATCTCAGCCTTTTTCTTTGCACAGGTGAAAACCACGAGCGCTGGCTACGAAACGCGCAGGGACGGGAAGAAATATCTCAAGGTGCAGGTGAGCAAACAAGATTTGGAAGCCATGTTTCGTTATCCCGGCCCCGCTTACCTTTTTGGCATAGACGAACGCAGCGGGAGTGCTTATGTGGTTGCGGTCAACAGAAAGAGGCGCACCGGTTTCTCTGCCATGCCCACCGACTTCGGGGTTGACTGCGACACGCTTCGCAAGATATGGGACGAGGTCAAAGCGCATTGGGCCGATCAACCGGCCTCTTTTGAGTCGGAGTTCTCTTTGAAATGAACAACATCAACACCCGCCTGGCAGAAGTCCGCGCAAAGGCGCTGCTCACCGTTCATCTGACCGCGCGAGACGACTTAGCGGTTGAAGAGGTCGCAAACGCCTCCGGCTACGACTTTATCATTCGGATCATTAAGGACGGGTCGCTGACGAACCGGATGTTCGCAGCAGAAGTAAAAGCGTCGGTCAGGGATGCTGATCTTCCGAGGGTTCAGCTCCCTGCCCAACAACTCTTGTATTATAAGGACATTCCGTTCCCAGTGTGCCTGTTCTTTTTTCTGATGAGTAACGACCGGGGGTACTACCGGTGGCTGGTAGAGCCGACAGTTTCTTCTGGACAGCCCGGCCTCTCGTTCCATGTTGATGAGCAGGCGCTCGGATCGAAGGGCAGACAGTTTATTACCTTTCGCCCAGAGGAGTTTTCCGAGTTGAACGTGGAGAGCCTGGAGCGTGTGGTGAACAGTGTCAATGCCTGGTATGATGCCAGGTCGTCACCCAAGTAGTCGTACCCCGCGTGTCGGACGCGCCTCCCGTCCGGCGCGGCGGAAGCCGCGCGTCCTTGCCAATCCTCCGTCCCCGCAGGTATAATCTTCGAAACCGTCTGGTATCGGAGATTTTTTATGTCTTATGACCCCAAAGCGCGCAGCCGCGTCATCACTGAAGGGCGCGACCGCGCCGCCGCCCGTTCTTATTTGAAGGCCACCGGGCTGTCCGATGCGGACATCCAGAAGCCGATCATCGGGGTGGCCTCGACGTGGATCGGGACCATGCCGTGTAACCTGAACCTGCGCGCGCTGGCCCAGAAGGTCATGCAGGGCATCCGGGAGGCGGGGGCGACGCCGCAGGAGTTCAACACCATCGCGATCAGCGACGGCATCACGATGGGGACGGAGGGCATGAAAACGTCCCTGATCAGCCGCGAAGTCATCGCCGACTCGATTGAGCTGGTGGCGCGCGGGCACATGTTCGACGCCGTGATCGCCCTGGTCGGCTGCGACAAGACCGCGCCCGGCGCGGCGATGGCGCTGGCCCGGCTGGACATCCCCGGAATGCTGCTCTACGGCGGCTCCATCGCGCCGGGGCGCTACAAGGGCCGCGACATCACCATCCAGGACGTGTTTGAAGGCGTCGGCGCGGCCCACGCGGGCCGGATCACCGACGACGACCTGCGCGAGCTGGAAGACGCCGCCTGCCCCGGCGCCGGCTCGTGCGGCGGGCAGTTCACGGCCAACACGATGGCGATCGTCATGGAGTTCCTGGGGCTGGCCGCCCTGGGTTCGGCGGGCGTCCCCGCCGCCGACCCGCGCAAGGACGATGTGGGCGTCCGGGCGGGCCATATGATCGTCAGCCTCCTGAAGAGCGGCGTCAAGCCGAGCGACGTCCTGACGCGGGAAGCCTTCGAGAACGCCATCGCGGCGGCGGCGGCGACGGGCGGCTCGACCAACTCCGTCCTGCACCTGCTGGCCCTGGCGCGTGAGGCGGGCGTGCCGCTCTCGATGGACGACTTCAACCGGGTCTCGGCGCGCACGCCGGTCATCGCAGACCTGACGCCGGGAGGCCATTACGTCGCTACCGACATGCACTACGCGGGCGGGACGCGGCTGGTGGCGAAGAACCTCCTGGCGGCGGGCCTGCTGCACGGCGACCGCCCCACCCCCTCCGGCAAGACATTGGCCGAGGAAGCCGCGCAGGCCGAGGAAACCGAGGGCCAGAAGGTCATTTCAACCGTCGCCAATGCCTTCAAGCCGCGCGGCGGCATCGTCATCCTGCACGGCAACCTCGCCCCCGAAGGCGCGGTCATCAAGCTGGCCGGGTATGAGAGCATGACGCACACCGGCCCCGCCCGCATCTTCGACCGCGAGGAGGACGCCATGGCCGCCGTGACCGAGCGGCACATCCAGCCGGGCGACGTTGTGATCATCCGCTACGAAGGCCCCCAGGGTGGGCCGGGGATGCGCGAGATGCTGGGCGTCACGGCGGCCCTGGTCGGGCAGGGCCTGGGCAGCCAGGTCGTGATGGTCACGGACGGCCGCTTTTCGGGCGCGACGCGCGGCCTGATGGTCGGCCATGTCGCCCCCGAAGCCAGCGTCGGCGGCCCCCTCGCCCTGCTGCGCGAGGGGGACCAGGTCACTTTGGACGTGGAAGCCAGCCTGATCCACGCCGAGGTGTCCGACGAGGAGTGGACGCGCCGCCGCGCCGAATGGACCGCCCCCGCGCCCCGCTACACGACCGGCGTCATGGCGAAGTACGCCGCCAGCGTCACGTCCGCCTCGGAGGGCGCGGTCACGGTGGCGAAGTTCGGCTGACACATGGCGCTAAACTTCACCAACCGGAACGCCTCTGTTCCAGACCCGCAGGTGGGGGAAGTCGTACACTTTGAAGTAGACGTGAACCGGGAACAATGTGAGAGCATCACCGCCCAAACCCAAGAGCGTCTTCAGGGCTTCCAGACCAATGGCTTTGAGATTTCGTTTGCGGCACTGGTCGCCACAGCGGGGGCGCATTTCCGGGAGGGCGCCGTGGATTTTGGCGATCAGGGGAGTACCCAGGCAGAGATGCAGCGCGCCTGGGACAATTTGGCTCACTGCCAGCCGAAACCCGTTCGCAGTCAAAAATCAGGCAAGAACCGCTTGGTTGTGACAAAATCAGAGAATAACCCACGGGTAGATGGTCTTGCCGCCGAAATCTTGGCTGTTGGTGTGGGCTTGTCTCTTGCAATCGAGTTCTACGACCTCCCGCTCCAGAGTTGGTTCCCGACGGGCCTGGAGCCGACCGACTTCCAAGCCTATGACCGCGATAACAATCTTGTCCGGGTCGAGGCCAGGGGGCGCTTCAAGCGGAATAACTGGAAGGCCGCCGTTCAAAAGACGCAAGAAAAACTTAAAAACCACCGAGACTTTAACAAGGCCATCGGTGTGCTGTTCGCACCGCGAGAGTCGGCGGCGACTAAGGCCGCCGATATCGAGATCATTGACCCAGTAGGTAAGCACATGACCACACAAAACCACCCACAGCTCAGAGCCGTGCTATGCCATTACGCGCCTTTCTTCGAGCGCCAGGGTTACGCCGAGTTCGGCGCGCGGCTGCGACAGCTCTCTGCCGCCGACGATGAGGGCTTCGCTCACTACTTGAGCAAAGGCGACCCGATACTCGGTGACAAGAACATCCGAACACATAGGACGTTCTTTCGTTACAACGACCATCGGTTCGAGGGCACGGCTTGGGACGGCACGGCCTGGCCCACTGCCCTGACGGGAGTGGAAATCCCTGAGAATAAGGGGTGTTTCTACTGGGCGCTCTGGGACGAGGTAACGAGGGCTTTAAAAGAGGGGCGATTAAAGGACATCGCGGAGATGGAAGTACCTTCTCAGGTGTTTCGCTTCAAAGGCCGTGTCTTGGTTCTGCTGCAAGATGCCTCGGCGCTCATTTGGGCGCCTACTGAAGCCGAGCTATCTCCCTCTATGTTTGAGGATTAAAGTCTCGAATGCGGGATTCATGCACCGCCGCGCCGAATGGACCGCCCCCGCGCCCCGCTACACGACGGGCGTCATGGCGAAGTACGCCGCCGGCGTCACGTCCGCCTCGGAAGGGGCGGTTACGGTGGCGAAGTTCTAGGCAGAGACCCCGACTCAAAGGCAAGAGAGAAGGATGAGGCTGAACCATGGCAACCGCGACGCAGACCAAGATCAGTTACGAGGAGTTCCTGGAATGGACAGGCGAAGACCAACACGTCGAGTGGGTCGCGGGGGAGGTAGTTCCGATGAGTCCGATTTCCGACCGGCATCAGCAGATCGGGGCGTACCTACTGACACTGATCCAACTCTACGCCAACATGCGCCGGCTCGGCGAGGTGCGTTACGAGCCATTCCAGATGAAAACCGGGCCGAACCTGCCGGGCCGCTCCCCGGACATCCTGTTCGTTGCTAAGACCAACCGCGCGCGCCTGAAAAAGACATTCCTAGACGGTCCCGCCGACCTCGCCGTGGAGATCATCAGCCCCGAAAGCCGGGCGCGGGACCGGGGCGACAAGTTCTACGAGTACGAGCAGGGCGGCGTCCCCGAATACTGGTTGATTGACCCTGTGCGCGAGCAGGCCGAGTTCTACCAGCGTGATCCAAGCGGCTTCTACCGCCCCATCCTGCCGGACGCCCAGGGCCGCTACCACAGCGCCGCCCTCCCCGGCCTGTGGCTGCAAGTGGCCTGGCTCTGGGAGACGCCCCTGCCGCCGCTCTTAGAGGTGCTGAAGGCGTGGGGGCTGGTCTGACCGCAACTTTTTCGCCCGTGGCGTGTCAGACATGCTATGCCAAGCGACGCGCTCGACTCTCCCAACCCCGCCGCGACCGTCTCCTGCCGCCCTCCCGCCCTCAACTGGGTCTTTGTGGCCCTGTGCGCGCCCACCGGCGTAATGATGTGGTTCGGGGCGCACAACCCGACCAAGGCCGGGCCGCCCTCGGCGTCGGAGGCCGCCTTTGTGCAGACCTGCGCCGTCGCCCTGCTGGTGACGGCGGCGGCGCTGGCGGTCTGGCAGATGCGCGCCCGGATCGTGGCCGATGCGGACGGCCTGCGCTGGCGTCACTTCGGCGGCTGGAAGTCGGCGCGGTGGGAGGAAGTTCGAGACTTCTACGACCGGCTCCCGTCACAGGCGCCGGGGCAGCGCAGTCTATTCTGGGCGGTCATCAAAACGGCGGCAGGCAGCGTCCGGTTCAGCAACGACTGGACAGATGCCGGTGCGCTCCAGGAGCAGGTGGAACGGCGGGCAGTGAACGCCGCCGTGCGGCAGTGGGACCTGCTCGGCAGCCGCCCCTGCGACTCCTGGCCGCGCGTCTTCCGGTACGACACCTGGCAGAACATTTGGACGCCGCGCGTTCTCCTGAAGCTGGCCTTGACCGCGCTTGGCTACCTGCTCACCCCACCTTTGCAGCAGGCGATGAGCCAGGCGGGACAGGTGGGCTGGGGTGTGACACTGGCGGGGCTGGGCGTCTATGTCCTGCTCATCGCGTCTCTGGGCGCTTTCTTCCTGATGCCGCTCGCTCAATATCGGGCGGCGGCGCGGCGCAAAGCGGAGCGCATCATGGTGGACACGAACGGGATCGTCTTTGAAGACGGCGCGCAGCGCGTGGCGGCGGCCTGGGCGGACGTAACCGGCTACGGGATCGCTCCTGGGTCGGGCATTCTGGCCGTCCGCTACGTTGTGGAGACGCGGCAGGGCGACTTTGACTTCCTCGCGGTTCTGAGTGGCGCGACGCTGCTCCAAGCGATTATCCGGCGCTATGCCGAAGAGGCCGCCGACAAGGAATGGCGGCCTCGCGTCAACCCGGAAGCGCTGGGCGGCGAGGCATCCCGCTGGAGCGGTGGGCAGGTCGGCGTCGGGGCGCGCGTGTACCACTACCGGACGCGGACGTACCGGGCGCTGCTCTGGCTGCCGCTCGGCTTGTGCCTGACGTTCGGCTTTCTGTCTTGGGCCACCGGTCAGGGCCTGGCGGCGGGAACACAGACGACGGGACTGGTCTGCGGGGCAGTGGGATGTGGCCTGTGGTTCCTCGGCGGATGGTATGCCTACCGCATCTGCCGCGTGGAGACGGACGAGGACGGTCTGACGCAGATCACGCCGTTGGTCCGGCGACGGATCGCGTGGGGGCAGGTGGAAGATTACCGGCTGACCGGCGAATACAACCGTGGTGTCGTGGAAGGGCGCGGGGAACGGCTGCACTTCAGCCGGGGGATCATCGGCTACGAGGAACTGAAAGACGAGATCGCCCGGCGCGCGACGGAGTGCGGCGGCAAGGCATGGGAGGAACCCACCTCCTTGCTTCGTCACAAGTGACTTCACAGGGGTCCTCCCGGAGCGGGAAGACACAGAGTGAGTCCTTTTGCCTCCGTCTCCTCACCTTCCCGTTTCGGGAGGGTCGCGACTCGTCGCGGGGTGGGTTCTTCCAGCCCTACCACGCCTGGACCAGATGGCCGCCGACGCGGTAGGCGAGGGCCAGAATCGTCAGCACGGGGTTGAAGCCGCCGTTGGTGACGTGCAGGGAGCCGTCCGCGACGTACAGGTTGTCGTGGCCGTGGACGCGGCCCCAGAGGTCGGTGACGGAGGTCTGCGGGTCGTGGCCCATGCGGCAGGTCCCGGCCTGATGCTGGCCGCCGCTCAGGACCAGGCCGCTGGGGTTGCTGCGAGCATCCTCGGCCCCGCAGGCGCGCACCCACTCCTCGCCGCGCGCCCGCATGAAGTCGTAGGTGCGGAGCGTTTCCGGGTGCGTCGTGCCGGACAGCCGGGCGACGGGGATGCCCCACTTGTCCTTGACGTCCGGGTCCACCGACACGCGGGCGTCGGGGCTGGGAATCTCGTGGACCGGCCCCATGATCAGCAGCATCCGCGTGTAGTGATGCCGCATCCATTCTTTGTGGGCCAGGCCCCAGCGCGGGACATCGGCGGGGACGCGCCACTTTTGGAAGATGATCGGCAGGGTGATGAAGTCGTCCGCCAGCATCCCGCCGCCCACGATCCCTTCGTTATCGTGGTTGAAGTCAACCGTCGCGGTGGTCGCGCCCGGCCCGATGCCGTCCCAGATCGGGGCCGGCATCCAGCCGACCGCGCCCGCGTAGTAGTGGCCTTGCAGGCTGCGCCCCACCTGGTCGTGGGCATTGCCCAGGCCGTGCGGGTGCTGCGGGGATTTGGAATTGAGCAGCAGCCGGGCCGTCTCCACGGCCCCGCCCGAAGCGACGACGACCTCGCTGGTGGCCGTGACGCGCTCCCCAGCCTTAGTCCAGTAGGTGACGCCCACGACTCGGCCCGCGCCGTCCGTGTCTATGCGCTCGGCCATCGCCTCGGTTTCGAGCGTGCAGTTGCCCGTCGCCAGGGCGCGCGGGATGAGCGTGTTCTGGGTGCCGTTTTTGGCGTCGGTCGGGCAGGCGAAGCCGACGCAGTGCTGGCAATGGGCGCAGGCGTCGCGATTGTTGTACGGGACGCTGTTGATCAGCAGCGGCACGCGCTGCGTGCCCCAGCCCAGGGCGCGGGCGCCCGACTGCAAAGTCCGCCCCTGCGTGTTCAGCGGCAGCGGCGGCATGGGGTACGGGCGGTGTCGCGGGCGCTTCCGGCCCGCCGTCGCCTCGTCGCCGGACACGCCCATCTCCCACTCGGCGCGCTCGTAGTCCGGCGCGAGGTCGTCGTAGGTGATCGGCCAGTCGGCCAGGCTGCTGCCCGGCGGGACGCCGTACTTGGAGGCCATGCGGAAGTCGTCCGGCAGGAAGCGCCACGCCTGCGCCCCGTAGACCCGCGTCCCGCTGCCCACGCAGGCGGCGTTGGCCTGGTAGCCGCCCTCGATGGGGTTGACGACAATGGCCTTGCCTTCCGGGGTGAGGGCGACGCGCGGGTTGCCGTCCGGGTCCGGCCCGACGTTGAAGCCGTACTGCGGCAGGCGCTGGTTCCGCAGGTGGTCGCGCCCGATGTCCTCAAATGAGAGCCGCCTGCCGCGTTCCAGCAGCAGGACGCGCTTGCCCGCCTCGGCCAGCAGCCCGGCGACCACGCCGCCGCCCGCGCCGGCCCCGATAATGATTGCGTCGTATTTTTGTGGTGTCATAGAGTGATGTATGAAGATAGCGGTCGCCACGGGTTGAAACCCGAGGCTCGGAAGTGCCCACCGTCCAGGGGACGGAAGACAGACCGGTGAAATCGAGCGTCCCGCAGGGACAGCGGGCTTTTTCCAGCCTCGGGTTTCAACCCGTGGCGATTGGCGTTCTCACGCCGTGACCCGGTAGCCGATCATCCGCCAGGCGACGCCGTCCCGGTTGCCGCCGTTGCCGGGGTCGGCATAGTAGCCTTCCATCGTCTGCTGCACCAGGCGGCGGAAGAAGCCGGGGGCGGGCACGGCCCAATCGGCCTGGGTATCCCCGGCCTCGATGCGCGTCAGAGCGGCGTCCTGGGCGTCCGGGGGGAGCGCGGCGAAGGCCGCGCCCTCGGCCGCCCGCGCCTCGGCGTCCAGGGCATCCAGGCCCTGCTGGAGCGGGAACAAAAACTGGGCTTCGCGCGTCAGAAGATGCGCGAAATAGTCGCCGACGCCGGCCCCCCATCCGTCCGGCCAGTCATTGGCAGGGATGATCCGGTTGACGGCGGCGCGCAGGGTCTCGCTCTGGGGTTCAGTCAAGGGAAGTGATGTAGGCATGGTGTTGCCGGCTTTTTCGGCGTGGGAAACCGAAATTCCTCCCCGAAAATCCTGTCGGCGTTCCCCGTTGGCGGAGAAATTTGCGCGAAATTCAAGTATACTGATTGTTGGCGCCTGACGGGCCGATGTTACACAGCCTTCGCCTCGGATTTCAATCCGTGGCGAAGGGACGGCCCGCGTCCAAACTCTCGCATTTCAATGATTACCGAAAGAGCCGTAAGGCCCCTCAATTTATTGATGGGGATATAAGGCTCCATGCCTTTCCGAAGGCATGATATTGACACCTCGCGGTTTACACGAGGTTGATGATACAATAGACTTGTGCAGAAACTTTGCCTAAAATACAGGCTGTTCCCCACAAAGGAGCAGATACGCAAACTCGAAGACACCCTGGAGACCTGCCGCCTCGTTTACAACAGCCTTGTCAACGACAGGGTGTTCCAGTACGGAACCGCACAGGTTTCGGTGGGCCGCTATCAGCAGCAGAAGATGTTCCCGCAGTGGAGCAAAGACTTCCCCGAAGTCAAAGCCGTCTACAGCCAAGTCTTGCAGAACGTGTCTGTTCGCGTTGACCTTGCCTTCCGTGCTTTCTTCCAAAGAGTCAAAGAAGGGAAAACTCTCGGCTTTCCCCGACTCAAAGGCAGAGGCCAGTACGATAGCATCACTTATCCGCAGAGAGGGTTTAAGGTAGGCGGCAGCACCGTTTCTCTTTCCATGTTCGGCAAGCCTGTCCAGATGAAGGCCAAACTGCATCGGCCCGTCGTCGGCACGGTCAAAACTTGCACCGTCCGCAGATATGGCAAGAAGTGGTTCGTCTGCTTCTCCGTGGAGCAAGAAGATGAGTTCCTGCCGCCCTGCGCGGAGGCGATTGGCCTTGACGCGGGGCTGAACTCATTCCTGGCCTTGTCTGATGGCGATTTTGTAGACAATCCGCGCTTCTTCCGCCGTGACGAAAAAGAATTAGCGAAGGCTGGGCGCAAGCAGGCCAAAACAAAGAAGCGTTCCAAAGAGCGCAAGAAAGCCAATAAAGTTCTGTCTCGTATCCATGAGCGCGTCCGAAACCGTCGCCATGACTTCGTTCACCAGACCGCGCGCAGGCTCGTCAACCGCTTCGGCATCATTGCCGTTGAAAAACTGAACGTCAAGAATATGCTGGGCAATCACTGCCTTGCCAAGAGCATCGCTGACGCTTCCTGGTCCATGTTCCATAGTGTCCTCACGAGTAAGGCTGAGAGTGCCGACCGTGACGCTAAAGGCGCGGCTCTCCGTGAAGTGATTGCCGTCAACCCCGCCTATACGTCGCAAGATTGTCACGCTTGCGGCTATCGGGCGAAGAAGAAACTGAGCGACCGTTGGCATTTCTGCCCGAAGTGTTCTGCCTCTTTGGACAGAGATACCAACGCCGCGATCAACATCTTGCAACTCGCCCTGACTTATTCTCTGCGAGGAACAAGTCTCGATGGGATTACATCGAGTCAGGGAAAACCTGTAGAAGCCCCGACCTTTAGGTCTGGGGAGTAATCACTCTTTTGTTGCCTTCCCCAAATCCCTTCTAGGACTCATCTAGTGTCTAGTTAAGTTAGATTTTGGGCTTTCAACGAAGGCAAAAACCGGGTTTTGGCGCTGAAGTTACTCTGAAAAGGCCACTACCCGAAGAAGACCGGGAATACAAAAACCAACTTAACTGAACACTAGGACCAACCATGCAGCACTTTCGCTTCCTTTCGTCCCGTTTCCTCGCCGCCGCCTGCGTCTTCCTCGCCGTTTCGAGCGTGGGGCTGGGCCTGCCTCAGCGCGGGGCGGCGCAGGATGACATGACCCAGCCGACTACTGCGCCGAACGATGCCTCGGGCGACGCGGCGACGGGCGGCACGACGGACACGGGTTCGGCGGATACCGGGGACGTGAACGCCGGCGACGTGAGCTCCGGGGATGCCAACGCCGGCGACAGCAATGCCGGGGGCGGCAACAACGGCGGGGACAACAGCGCGGCCAATAACGGCGACGGCAGCGCGGGCGGCGCCAGCGGCGGCGCGGCCCCGAACCCGTCCGTCGGCGTGGACAACACCGGGTCGGCGGGCGCCGTCGCGACGCGCAGCGGGCGGACGACCCGGCGGCGACGGCGGGTGACGCCGCCCAACCCGCTGGTGCTGACGAACCCGACGCGCGGGACCGGGCCGGGAGCCATCGGCGACACGGGAGGCAACCGGGTCGCGCCGCTCATCCCCGCGCGCGAGCCGGGCGTCTACACGCTCCCGACCGACCCGTTCCAGCCGCGGACCCGGCCATACAGCAAGCCGCTCCCCCTGTTCGGCTACGATTTCTTCCAGCCCGCCCGCCAGATCATCCTCGCGCGCCGCCGCGCCCTGCTGCCGCGCCCGGTCGCCAATCCCGGTCGCACCAACACCAGAACGCGCAGCCGCTCGAACCGGACGCAGCCCAACACGAACAACGGCAATAACAATGGCAACGGCGTCGGCAACAACGACAGCGGGTTCGAACTAGACATAAACGGCGGCGCGACCGGGGCGAGCCGGGGCGCGGCGGGCCGGCGGCGCGTGCCCAGCACGGAAGGCGCCGGCACAGACGCAAGCAGCACGAATGGGACCGGCACGGACCTGACGGGAGACAACGCGAGCGATCCCAATGCGCCCGACGCGCGCAACGGCAGCGGCGACGCCGCCCAATCCTATCAATCCGACCAGTCCTATGACAGCGGCGACGCCGGACAAACGGACAGCGCGGGCGCCTCCGACCGGAACGGCGGGGACACCGAGGCGACGCCGCGCCGCCGGACGGCGGCCGGCAGGACGGACGCGGATTCCAGCGATGCCTTTTCGGGCGACACGGCGGCCCCCGGCAGCGACATCCAGTTCCCCGGCGATGACGCCCTCCTGCGCAATGACGGCGCGAACGGCGCGGGCGACGCCACCAATGCCGTCGGCGGCGAGCTGGCCGACCCGGTCGCCGCCCTGTACCGGAACGTCCTCACGTCCCTGCCGCCCAACTATCAGCTCCAGCCGGGCGACTCGCTGACGGTGCGCTACAGCGCGCTGACGCTGGCCCCGCGCGAGTTCAACACGACCGTGGACGCGCAGGGCGGCATCGCCGTCGAGGGCGTCGGCCGGCTGGTCGTGGCGGGGCGGACGGCGGCGCAGGCGGAGACGACCCTGCGCTCGCGCCTGTCCCGGCTGTACCGCAACGTGGACGTTAACATCAGCCTGCGGCAACTCCGAACGATCCAGGTGACGGTCAGCGGCGCGTCCTTCGCGCCCGGCGCCTACGCCGTCCCGGCCAGCACGACCGCCTTCAGCGTCCTCCAGGCCACCGGCGGGCCGACCGCCGGCGGCTCGCTGCGCGACATCCGTGTCCTGCGCGGAGGGCGGCTGGCAGGCATCCTGGACATCTACCCGCTGATCGGGGCCAGCACGGGCAATCCGAGCAGCCGGAACGGCGACGTCAACCTCCAGTCGGGCGATACCATCTACATCCCCGCCCGCCTGTCCCGCGTCACGGTGCGCGGCGAGGTGCGGCAGCAGGCCGTCTTCGAGCTGACGCCGACCGAGACCCTGCGCGACGCGCTGGCCTACGCGGGCGGCGTCAAGCCCTCCGGCGTGGCCCAGAACGTCCACATTGATACCGTCAACAACGGCACGGGCCGCATCATCGTGGACGTCAACCTGCGAAACCGCGCCCAGGTGTCGCGCACGCCCCTGTACGACGGCGACAGCGTGGAGGTGTCCTCGGTGCGCCCCATCCTGACCAACCGGGTCACGATCGCGGGCGCGGTGGACCAGCCGGGCGATTACGCGCTGACGCCGGGGATGCGGGTCACGGACCTGCTCCAGCGGGCGCGCGGGCCGCTGTACGACGCTTACCTGGACCGGGCGGAATTAACGCGGCTCAACGCGGACAACACGACGACGTTGCAGACGATCAGCATCGCCCGCGCGCTGGACGGCGACCCGGCGCAGAACGTCCCCTTGAAGCGCTTTGACACCCTGCGGCTTTACTCGCGGCAGGAGGTGGCGTACCTCGGCCAGCGCACCGTCACCGTGCGCGGGGCAGTCCAGCGGCCCGGCCTGTACACGCAGTCCGACAACATGAAGGTCAGCGACCTGCTGCTGGATACCGGCGGGCCGCTCCCCAATGCCTATCTGAACCGGGCCGTGCTGCTGCACCAGCGCGGCGACGGCACGTTCTTCTACGACTACGTCAACCTGCGCGCGGTGGAAACCGGCGACGCCAGCGAAGACAAGCCGGTCCGGGACAACGACATCCTGGCCGTCTACCGCATCGGCGAGGCGCACTTCACGCCGGACCACACCGTCAAGATTCTGGGCGACGTGGTCGCGCCGGGCCTGTACGCGCGCGGCGACAAGATGCAGGTCAGCGACCTGGTCAAGCTGGCCGGCGCCTACAAGCCCGGCGGCGGCACAGTCGTCATGCTTTCCCACGCCCGGCAGCCGAACACGACGGCGCCCGCGCTCGTGACGCCGCCGGTCGTCGTGGCCTATAACGGCCAGGGCCTGCTTTCGGAGGGCGGCGACGCCGTCCTCCAGGACGGCGATGTGGTGACGGTGCAGGGCAACGGCCGCATCAAGGACCACCCGCCGATCGTGACCGTGACCGGCGCGGTTTCCCGGCCCGGCCCGTTCCCCATCAGCAGCGCCACGCGCCTGAGCGACGCCATCCGCGAGGCGGGCGGCCTGCTGCCGGAAGCGTTCCCGCAGGGGGCCGAATTCACACGCACGGCGGATGTGCTCGTGACCACGGGGCAGATGAATCTGGCGCAGGTCATCAGCCAGATCAGCGATCTGCTGAACCAGAGTCAGTACCAGCGTGAGCGGGCCAAGGCGAGTCTGGAGTTGATCCAGTTGGCCGGCAGCGCGGCCAACGGCGCCAGCGCCAGTGTGCTGCCTATCCCCGGCGTCACGCCCAGCGCGGGCGGCGGCGCCAACCCGAACGTCGGCGGGCTGGTGGACAACCTGCGGACCATCAACCCGGTCTCGCAGGGCCGCATCCTGACGCCCAGCCAGCTCCAGCCCAACGGGCAGGTCGCCGTGCGCCTCGCCGACGCGCTGAAGCGCCCCGGCGGCAGCGAAGACTTCCTGCTCAAAGACGGCGACACGATCGTCGTGCCCGAAACGCCGACCACGGTCCAGGTCGTCGGGGCGGTCTTCAACGGGCGCGGCGTGCTGTTCAAGCGGGGCCAGTCCGTGGACGACTACATCAAGTACGTCGGCGGCTTCACGCCGGACGCGGCCAAAGACCGGATCGAGGTCATCCACGCCGGCGGCGGCCTGATCCCGGCCCGCGACGCGGGCGCGATCCAGCCGGGCGACCTGATCCTGGTGCCGACAAAGGTTCTGGCCGAGACAATCAGCCGCAACGGCAACAGCTTCAGCAGCTTGCTTCAGGGGCTGGTCGGCTCGGCCATCGTGCTGAGGCTTCTGACACGCTGAGGTAGTGGCCCCGCCTCCCATCCCCGGCGCAAGCGCCGGGGAATGGGCTTCCGGCAGGGCAATTGCCTATGGCGTGCCCGGCACTGGAAGCGTGCCCGGCACTAGAAGTGCCGGTCTACCATGCGTGAAAGTCGCTCCGCGACTGAGAAGAGTAGCGTAGGGGCGCGATTCATCGCGCCCTTCCTAGTCATCGCGCCCTTATCCCAGTGCCGGAGGCACTTTCACTGCGAGTAGACCGGCACTTCCAGTGCCGGGCACGCTTCCAGTGCCGGGCACGCCATAGGCAATCGCCCTGGGGCTTCTGGCAGGGCGATTGCATTAGGAAGGGCAGGCACGGGGGCCTGCGGTGATGGAAGGGCAGGCACGGGGGCCTGCCCCTACGCGCCCCGTCATTGATGGTGATTGATACATTGATGGTGATTGGTAGGGGCAACCCTCCGTGGTTGCCCTCTGTCATCTATATGCAATCGCCCTGGGGCTTCTGGCTCTCGGTTTGACAAAACGCCGGTTTTCGGTTATACTTTGAACGCTGATGCCCGCAAAGACATCAGCGAAGACATCAGCGAAGACATCAGCGAAGACATCAGCGAAGACATCAGCGAAGACATCAGCGAAGACATCAGCGAAGACATCAGCGAAGACATCAGCGAAGACATCAGCGAAGACATCA